>Ga0181393_1000067_pt1 | contig 30946 bp, 30 predicted proteins | sample 16SPOviralmetaG_FD_130122 | JGI IMG/M metagenome (GOLD analysis project Ga0181393, IMG submission 130122) | Marine viral communities from the oligotrophic San Pedro Time Series (SPOT) site, San Pedro Channel, CA, USA - 16 SPOT_SRF_2010-10-21 | ecosystem: Environmental > Aquatic > Marine > Strait...
CAGAAACTAAGAACACAAAATCTTACTAATATTTTTGGTAAAGATGTATTTGAAGAATTCATTTACCTAGACACAGGTGAAGACAAAGATGTTATCCTAGGACAATATGCAGAATATTATCCAGGAGCATATTGGATTGAAGACAAAGTTAGAAATGCCATTGATGGTGCTCAAGTTGGTCTTCAATCTTTATTAATGAAACACCCTCACATTAAAACAGAGAATAGTGAGGGTATCCCTAAAATGTCAAACTGGAGAATGGTATATGAAACAATCGGTGGCTGAGTTACTTAGTTTAAGATATCAGTATGAAGAGATAGTTCGAACTTTCGATATCCCTGAAAACAAACGTTCTGGACATATAAATAGCCTTGAATGGTTTAAAAAATATGGTAATCGTAAGAACAGATTTCGTGAAGGATATGAAGAAGCTACAAACCTATGTAGTTCTATATTAATAGGGGCTAGAAATCTGTCATAACGGTACCTTAAAAGGTAGTTTATATGGCAACAACATTATTTAGAACAGAGTCAGCAGGAGATAGCTTTCCCGGTATAGATATTCCTTCTGCTACAACTGCAAACATAGGCGATGTTGCATTTGATCAAACCACTGGTCAAACACATGTGTTTCAAGATGTTTCTCAGTCTGCTTCTTTTTCATACGCATTCAATGGTAATAGCGCTATATCAGTTGATAGCAGTGTTACTAGTTTCTTTGACTCAACTAAAAGATTTAGTAATCAGTTTTCAACTTTTATTGAAACACAAAATCAATCAGCATTAACAAGTTACAATCTTAATAACGTAGGAGGAACATCTTCTATAACCTCCGCCAATCCAGACAGTGCTCCTACAGCACGATTAACTGGAGATGCTTCCGTTGTTTCTTTTAGTCCTTTTGCTGGTAATTCGTTTATTTCAGATGATAGTCAACCTACTAAAGAAGGAAGTATATTCTTAAGAGGAGCCGGAACTCTTCAAATAGATTCGGCTGGAGTTAACTTTAAGGACTCAGCAGAACAAGGATTGTTTACTGTTTCAGCTTTTAATTATGATATTGGAACAAGTGCTAATCAGCCTATAGCAAGTACACCCACTAATTCTCTTGTTTTTACACAAGAAGGAATTATACAGCATGGCATTAAACATAAGCTTATAGCTTTTGATAGTGATGTTGCAGCATCAGACGGCATAACTGATTCTAGTGGATTTACTTCTAATGGTATCATGCCATCAACTGCTCTCGCTTATACAACTAACAATCCTTCTACTATAAAAGACATTAATAAATGGCAGCATAATACCGTAGTCGATGATGGATACGACATTTCTGTTTTTAAACAAGGTGTAAGACACTATGCTGTTCCAAATCCAAATCAGATGTTTAATGCTGGAGAACTAAGTTACAAAAGTTTTAGATTAGATAAAGATGCAGCTTTCTCTGCTAACGTATTTTTTCCATCATCTCCAAGTGCAAATGCTACGTTGTTTACTATGGGTAATGATACAGGAAACGTTTGTTCTGTAGCTTACACACATTCAGGGCAAACTATAACATTCACCTGCCGGCAGTTAAGCTTCGCATTTGATGCTGCTTCATTATTCACCAATGTTGAAAGAGTCGTCAAGTGGGATATACGTATAAATCCTGGAAGAATTAGACTTTTTGTTGATGGAGAATTAAAAGGTTCTGCTTCAACGAACTCCGCATTAACAAATCATATTTGGGCAGAAGGTTTAGGCGGTGGTGTTCTTGAAGTAATAAATCCATCAGGAATTACGTATCAGCAAGCTCATTATGTGCCTACAAATAATACTCTGGTCAATGCCGCTAGTATCGTCGACGGTGATGTTACTTGGAACTCTACGTTAAATGATGTTGGAACTTTTTTCCTATTAAACAATTTAATAGGAAACAACAAGACTTATTATTTTGAAATGGAATGGACAGCAGGTAACAGTTATTATGGAGATGCAAGTAAAAGATATTATACTCAGTTTGATCCTTATATCGTAAACTCCGGTTGGGACGGATCGGAAACTTATCCAAACAGTGGTACTGGTGGATCAGCATCTGCTAGATTATTTCCAATGTTTCAAGAGCGATACTATGGAACTCAGATATACAAAAATACTTCGGATGCAAATACTTTTGCTGGTACAGATCCTATAACAAATAAATATTTTATGCTGCGGATGCCAGGATCAAATGGATATCTGCAGAGAGGATATATCTACAGTTTTTTCATAGATTTCACTCGTGGAATTGCATTTAATCTTATTAATGGCCAACCTATTAACGCCAGTAGAGCAATTCTTCCTGACACTTCTTTAGCTACTAGGTCAGCTCATTTAGGTATTAGCCATGCGACTTATCATACTGCTAATAAGTGGCTACCTTCATATGCTTTAAACGAAACTACTTTTAAATTAGCATTCGGTTCATACTATAGATCGAATTATGCTCCTAGTCACGTACGTGGGGTGAATGGGAATGAATTTATTAGATCTGCGACAGCTGATGTAGAAATAAGATTTAATTCTAATTCTTGGAAGTATGATCCAGTTGATTTAATACTTAATCAATTTAAACCTTTTGCAGATAATGTAGCAGGATTTATGGGATCTGGTGTAACTTATCCAACTACAGGTCTTCCAGTAAATGGAGTATTCGCATCTAGCGATGTTACTGATAATTGGTTCACTTCAAGTGGAACTTATAAGCCTTTAAAATATTTTCCAGAGACTACATTTGAAAGTTTTAGCGATCAGACGTTAAGATTTGGTCAAGCTGATTTAAAAATAAATCCTAAGAACACCAACGGTAGCAATATTATAAATGACTATATTGCTAAACATAGTGGAAATATAATTAGTCTGACTGGTGGCGGAAACATAACTTCAGATATTCAAGGAGCATCTGACAATGACGCTATAAAACTAGGACCAGGAACTTATACTATAAACGCACATTCGGTGTCTTATTTTCATAAACCAGGAGGAAGTTATACAACTTATGATGCATCAAGTGTTTTCTTAGGTAAGAAGATATTGATATGTGGTGATACTAACGATCCTTCTAGTGTAATTATAAACTATATTCCATACTATCCTGATAACTATCATTCAGTATACGCTATATTTAACGGACAGTCTAACAATAAAACCGGATTAGCTTTTTGTAAACTTAAAAGAGATCTGTCTGCGTTTAATCACAATAGACAACTCACTTATCAAACAACAATTCATTACTTTTCTAAAGGTGGTTTTGCTCAGAATGTAATATTTGATTTCACAGATGCTGATGGAACTAGAGTGAATCCATATCCTGGTTTTCATTTCTCTTACGATGATCAAGACTTAAGCGGTATCATTAATAAAAATAGATCGTTTAGTAATGTATTCTTTATAGGTTACACACGATCTACTCAGCAAGATTTTGCTGCAACTTATTCAAAATCAGATAGACTTTCTTTGCATAACATTGCATATGACGGTCCAGTACCAACTTCTTACGAAGACGACCATACTGGATATACTATAGGAGCTACTGTTCCTTTTGCAACTACTGCAGTCTCAAACGTTATTTTTACAGATAGTGGTGCTGAGGTAACTAAGTTTAATGGTTATATTAATGGGCCTGAGTTAAGAAGAGGAATATCTTTTGATAGTACAGACTTTAGAAATAGTCCTCTTTTAAGTAATGATAGTATCGGTTTGTTTTTACTCAATAATAGAGATAGCACTTCTGCTACATCAGCTCGGAGCTTTCAGTTAAAAACTAATGTAGAGAAAAAACAACTCTTAAGAATAGAAGACGATGGAAAAGTATTTGTAGCAAAAGATGGAACTCTAACACAAAAAGGAACTTTTGCTATTCCAACAAATGCTTGGACTCATGTAAGTTTGTCATGGGATCCAGCTACAAATACCGCTAAACTAAGAAAAAATGGAGCTGATGTTGACAGCATTTCTAATTTCTTTGATAGTCATTTTATTGGTGATGCATCTTTAATAATTGGCGGTGGTGAAGATTATACTGCTGGCATTGCTCCAGATGCTTTTGAAAAGAACTATCTAGCTGGTGGGAATTCTATTAAAGACTTTGAACTATCTGACTCTGACATAACGAATGATTCAGTCCCTACAACAGACTTTACGGGTAACAGTAAAACACGTTTATTAATCGGTAATGATGACGCAACAGGCATAGATGCAGCAGCTAACTTAACTACGATTGGTGGACCAGATGGTTCTACACCAGCTGCAATAAGTGGTAATCTTTTCAGCCCTTATGCCGAAAGTGATAGAAAATTCTTCGTATCATCTATTTCTAATCCTAGTTTTACAGCAGCTCAGATAGGATCAATCGGAAATGCAACAGATGAAATAATACTTGCATATCCAGACAGTTACGCTAGAGGTAGTACGGATTCACCTGATTTAAATATATTACTAACTCTTGCACAAAAAGACGCAGGTAATCAGAATATTGAATGGACATACGTAGAGAATAATTCTCCTAGAAGAGCTATTATCGGACATGATTCTGCTGGATATAAATTTCAAATTAAAAAATTCAAATATGATTCTGTAGGAGTGAATTCATCAGCGTTTATTAATACTGTCTCATTCACATTCAACGCTTCGAGAACTGGACAGACCTCTCTTCCTACTATGTTATTAATGACAGGATCTACTGACGTTGTTCCTATGGCACCTGTAACGGTCATATATGACATGTTTGGAGCAGAATTATTTAATCAAGGCATGCTCAGTAAGTACGTATCTTTACAAACTTTTGATAGTGATGCAAATCAACTGTTATCAGATAAAATAAAATTTATATACGACAGCTATCCTCACGTCGTAGAAACAAATCTAGGTCAAATTTCAGGTTCTAGTGTCAATATATCAGATATAGTTGGCCCAGAATTTGAAATCGATAGTTTAGGAGCGCTTCCATGAGTTATTCAGATTCAGCAAAAGCATTTTTACGTAATAAAACTATTTTCATCAAAGGTGATAATGAGGCTTATACCTTTGATAGTTTTTCTGCAGGATGGAAAAAAATTGCTGCATTCAATCAACTAGTAACAAACGTAAGAAGAGATGAACGTGGCGTATTAGTATACGATTATTCTGATACTTTTGACTATGAAAATGACGCATTGGCAGCGAGTATACTTTTAACCGCCGTCGACAGTGATGACCAACCAATAACATGGAACATCAGAAATGAAGGAATTGACATGGCCGATAGGCTGGTGAGTAATCTTGAGCCAGGAATTGCCACGTTAAGTGGAGGAAACAGACTAAACATAACTCCTCAAAATGTTTTAACGAGAGACGCTAATGGAAAAGTTACTAAACAAGCAATAGGTAATCTTCAGAAGATTAACGTGTTTACTTCTGATTCACCTAACTTTACAAGTTTTCCACCGTTAAGTTATCAAACAGTAGACGGAGATGATGACGGAAACGGTTATAATTGGCAGAACAATAACAATAGGATCGGAAGATTTGAATTTAGTTTGGAATATAGCCATGATTTAATTTCTATTACTAAGTACAATACACCTAAAATATTAGATCTTGTTTCTTTTGGGACAGCTAAAACTTTCTTTTCATCTCGACCACAAGGAACCACTAGTAATATCAATAATAATCAAGGAGTAATCTATAAGAAGATTACAGGACTTGAAGAACCCCAAGGAAGACTTTATCATTTAAAATCCGGTAGCTTAAGTCAATTTTCAAATCCAGAACCTGGAACTAATTTTACTAGTATGAACACTTCAACCAATCAAAACGCTTTAGGTACATTTAATTTTAAAGATGATGTTGTAGCTACAGCGAAAGGGATTGCTATCGACAGTACCGGATCTAAAGCATACGTATTAAGTACATCGTCAACTACACATCCTCCAAAGACAATAGTTGAATACGATATTGATACTCCTTATGATATGAGAACAGCAAGGTTTAGATCTAGTCAATATAACGACATTAAGATAGGAGCAAAATCTCAATTAAGAGACAACGGAAAATATCTCTACAGTCTACGATACTCACCGTATAATTATAATGGTGGTAACCACACATTTATTAACACACCGCTAAGTACTTATGGTGATGCGAACACTAGCCTTACTCAAGGTTACATGATTAATTATGGTGGCTTTGACTGGCCACTTAAAGCTTACATATACAGATATACTTTGGAAGATGACTATACGTCTTCTGAAACTGGTACCATATTTAAGACTGGCGCAGAATGCGACAAAATCTATAATGCCGGCTTTTATGATCACCATAAAAGATATCGAACAAACAGTTATCCTAGTTACAATCAAAGAACTTTTTCTGGGGCATATAATGTTGGATATTATTTGTATTGGTATTATGCACACAGAGGCCCCGTAGTCGGATTCGACATGACTGACGGAAATCATTTGTATATGGTAACAACTAAATCCTATGATAGAGGCCACGTTGTTCATATAAATCTCAACACACAGTGGGATCAAACATCACATCCTAATACTAATTCATCAACAGTTGATGAAACCATTGAACACACTATCGGAAGTCAATCTGGAAGCTCATTTTTCCTTGCTAACTGGAAGACTAATGGTGTTTGGGATATTAAAGTGAATAATGATGGGACGAGCATTTACATTCTTGACACCGAAAGTTTTGCAATATATCAGTATGACATGTCGACACCCCATACCTTAAGCAGTCTTAATAGGACAGAACTTACTATATCTGCAAAAACAGTTGATACAAACGGTTATGATAAAAGATTGGTTCTGTCAGATATTCCTTCTATCGCTTCTTCACCACCAAGAACTTTTGATTCTGAAGTATCTGATGGAATCAATATTACTGGACTTAATAGTGCATTGAGACAAAATGCAACCCAACCAAACTCTTTTAGAGATTTTTCTATGGTTAGAAGTTTTAATTTTAATAATGATGGTAGTCGACTTTATGTTAATAATGACCATAGAATTTACAGATATAACTTATCAACACCGTTTGATCTATCAACAGCGCTCTTTGGTGGGTCTACCGAAACATATAGATCTTATATGGAAGACAAACATCAGCACGTTGGTGTCGGTCATTATATTGATAGTACTAATCAGAAGTTCTATATTTCAAGTGAAAGATATGATTTAAACAAAGAAAATCAAGGAGTGATTCACGAGTTTAATTTAGCTGATAGTGTAGGATCAGGGCAACCACCCTATGTGAGTAAAATTCACAGTCTTGATTCTGATAACTGGGGTGATTTACATCTTAATTCTGATGGTTCAAAGATGTATGTTTCTGGTCCTAATAAAATTAAAATATTAAATTTAAGTATTGACGGAGTAATATCAAGTTCTGGCACTGATTCAAATTATATATGGGATTCAGCTGTTAAGTTTTCTGGTGATATGATAACTACTAATCCTAATGAATCAGATGTTTACGTGGCAGATTCATCTAATACTATCAGAATGGTTACTCTAGGAAATGCCGATAGTATCATTTCAGTCGATAAAAAATATTTAACAGTAGCACCTTCAGGAGAAAATACGATAATAAGAGGAATGAGCTGGTTTTCTCCAAAAGATTTTATAATAGGTGGAAACAATACCATAGATCATTTTAAGACTAAAGATTCATTCCAAGTTGCAGACATATAAATAGTAAAAATTTAAGGGAACTATTATGGTTAATTTATCAGATTTAAGGAAGATATCAGTTGATTTATTACCTTCTGCAGATTCAGCTGTTAGTCTTGGATCGCCTTCAGCTAAATTTAAAGAACTTTATCTTTCAGATAATTCATTACATCTTGGTGATAAAGCTTTTAGAAAAAAAGACATACTAGACTTTGACATGGCTATAGAGCCGGAAGACATGACTATTGCAGTCGATATGACTGGTGCTGGTGCAATGCCAGATTGGTTGTGGTCATGGGACGTTACATCAAACCTTCCTTACGCCAGATCAAAAATTAGAAATTCAGCTCAAGGAGCCGGGGTTCCTTTATACAAACAAGGAACATACGTAATAAAGAATTTTGGTGCTCATACTCTTAATGGAGACATGACACAAACACATAAGATTTATTTAAAATGGATAGAAGGTGCAGGTACGCAAAACATTCCTTCATGGTCAACATTCACACTAATCGATTCAGACGAAGTGTTTGATCAAGTAAGAGGAGGAGTAGCAACTGATGTCCAACGACTTAATATCTCTGTCCCTGCAACCTTATCAATCCCTACTGCTGACTCTGGTCTTACTGCACCTACGATTACTTATAACATTGGCGCTGCTGGCGGTCTCTACAAGTTTACAGGGACGTCGACAGGAAACAACCAAACGCTAGGACCTGTATATACCGGAGGAACTTATACGTTTGCAATGGACAGTACAACAAACGGTCATCCGATTTACTTAAGTACAGAATCAGACGGTGGCTGGACAGCAGGTGGTTATCAAGGAGAGTACCTACACGGTGTTACTAACAGTAGAGCGCAAGGATCTTCAGGAACTACGGCTAACTTAGTCTGGACAGTTCCAGATAGTGCTGTCGGTCATACTTTTAAATATCGATGTGGAAATCATTCTACAATGAGAGGTAGTATTAGAGTTAAACCTTTACAGGTAGATTCTAATTCTGGAGTTCCAGTCTTATACTTTCAACACGATCAAGAAATGCACGCCGATAGTGCAGAAATAAGAGCAATTCCAGGAGCCACAGCTCAGATGTGTATGACATTTGACGGAACAAAATTTGTTCCTCAAGACATGAATGTATATATCTCAAAAACGCCGATAATGCAAGAAGCTGTTAAGGCCCAAGCGAAAGAACAGATTACTACAGAAATAAGTTCAGGTGCAGTTGCCACACCATCATCAGTAAAAGCTGCGACTACGTTTACCGCAAATATTGCTCAACAAGGTGATTTGTCAATAATAGCAGGAACAGCTAAATGGTACGCACCTTTTAACGCTAAAGTATTTGAAGTTGTTCCAAGACTTGGAACTGCTGCTGACGGAGTAGTTACTATCCAAGTACAACAAAATGATTCAAATCAGTTTGCATTCCAAATACCAGCTGCTGCGACAAGTAAAACTTTTAGCGGAGATTCTGATGTGTTCTCTATGGCAAGTGGAAACTATCTAACAGTAGATGTAACATCAATAGGAACATCTGCAAAAGGAAAAGATTTGGTAGTACAATTTAAGTACAGAGAATCAGGATAAACTATATAAATATACAGTAATAACGGAGATATAAATGGCAACGAGCAAAAATTTTACAGTAAGAAGATTAGACCGCACTGATAGTGCTGGTGATGCTGTATATGAATCAACGAATTTAATAGCTACATTGACAGATGATGAAGCTATACACATTGCTGATTCTGCTGGAAATGTATTACAAATTCAACCAAAGAAGAATGATGGTGGCATCGATTCTGACTGGTCTAACGTAGATCAAGGAATTGCTTATTTTAAAATAGACAACGATCACGTGGAAGGATAACAAATGGTAAAGATAAAAAGTTTCAACGGTAATGACAATCATCCAGTTATCATGGAAGACCCACGACCAGGTGTTGATGGCTTATACTTTTGGGGACAGAAAGTAAATAAACAGACTCTCGCGCCAGAATTCGATGAGATGATGTCTGGACAGCCTATTGGGACAACTTGGTATGGATTTAATTACAGTCTCGGAAAAGGTAATACTAACCAGGAAGACAAACATAGAAGATCAAGATTAGTTTTAAGTAAGAATACTGTAAACGTATCAGATCCTAACGGAGATGGCGGTAATAGCACTTATGAAAATGTTGACAACAGTACTGGTTTTTGGATAAACGAAAATGATCTTAAAGGAACTCACATATATTACTTGACTAGCGGTGGAACTAAGTCGGTAACTTTCTTTTCACAGTACTATGGTGATACTTCGTATGCTCACAGATGGGGATCTCTTCAAGATACACAATCATTGAGTGGTGCTGGTGTTTTAAATAATTGGAATGCTCAAGCTTTTGGTGATGATGTCCGACAATTCTTTCCTGTTGGAATTGAGAACGGTAGAATGGTTGGTTTATGTCAAAGACAAACAAGTGGATATCAGTACTATTACCCTAACTGGTCTTGGTTCTCATTAGGACCCGGTTGGCCAGGAAACTATGCAACATCATCCTTTTTGGATACAAACGCTGGTAGTAGCTATGGCTGGTCTTACATTGGAACAGGAGCTGATGGAAAACACAGATTTCAAAGATTTCCTAGAGCTAACTTAGGTCACGTATCGATCTGGAAAGCTGAATGGAACGGTGTGAATCCGACAATGACTCATGTGTTAAATAATAATTCAAATCCTGGTACAGGTGGAACTCACTATGGCGGTGCGTTTAATAACGGTACAAACGGTGTTATATGGCCATCAAAGTACTACACAGATCCTAGAGATTCTAACAAGAAAGTCTGGTACCAACCGTACTTTGATACAAACTCTCGATTTCATCCACAGTTAATTACTTGGGATACATCCAGTGACACTTTTGCAAGAGAGACTGATATATCTACTAACGTATTAAGTGATGTGCACGTCGACTATTCAGCTTATAACAATTTAACTAGTCATTATCAATATCAAGCAATATATAATGAACAGTTTGTTTCTGGTGGAAATAGATATTTGTCGTTAATATCAATGGCAACCTATACAAAATCTGCAACTGAATCTCCACAAAAGATTATTACTTATGGAATCAATGCATCAAATCCAAAGACACTCACATATCACAGTGTAGTTGACGTTGGCGAAACAATACTCGCCACTGTCTGGTTAAACGACAGTAGAACTATGATGGGATTATTGTTAGCAAGTTCGGCTAAGATATACTCTTGGAGCAACAGTGGAGGTTGGGGTCTTACTACAACTATCGGAGATTTTTGTTACGGAATGGGAAGAGATAGTTTAGATAGAATCTGGTATGTTACTAAGTCGACAAGATACACATCTACCCATACTGATCTTCATGTTCTATCACCAACACTTCCAGTAACAATTACTGTTACTCCTGAACTTACTCAATACAACTACGCAGGATCGACCATCAACTCTTATTTAAATATAAGTGCACTGAATGCTTCAGGTAATAGAATTGCTGCGACGGTTAAAGTAGCGATAGAAGGAGCCTCGATGAAGTTCAGTGACGATACTGTTGTGAAAGAAATAACGACTTCCAGTAGTGGAGAAACTCAACAGAACATTAAAGTTACGGGAGCAGGTTTCGTTAACATTACTGCGAGTGTTGTAGTATAGGAGGGTTGAATGGCCCAAACAACAACTCCATTTATAGTTCAACGAAGACTTACGTTAGCTCTTAACAATGTTGAAGACAGCGCCGGTGGTTTTCCTGGTGATCTCGAAGGCGCTAATGTACAGATTATAGTTCAGAACCAAGACTCATCAGCTCTTACTACTGTTGATAGACCTTTACTCGTTGACATGCCTCACATTAGACAAGAAGGAATTGATTCTTCTTACTTAAATGGTTATTATAAAGTATCTGGTCAAGGAAAATCACAAAAGTTAGTTATGATAGGTGGAGGCTGGCATGATTCTGGAGCAGCACTTTATGATAGTGCACACGTGATAAACTCTCGTCTTCTTGATTCTGATGTAATTACAGAAAGAATGAACGTAACTGCAATGTCTACTAAGGGTAACTTAGATGCTGCTAGTCTAACAACACTTACGGAAAGCACTCTTACACCTTTACATAGAATGACTCTTAATGGACATTCAGATGGTAATACTGTTGCAGATACTTCAAGTAGAAACTGGAACAGAACTTTAGATAACGCAACAATAGGCGGAAAGACTGTAGTTAACAGTAATGTAAGTTATAACTTTGGTTATCTTTCTGGATCAAATGTCAACTGGCCTCAGCATTTCACGCTGTTTGCGATTTACTATAACAAAGATAATGCAGACGATTATTGGTACAATCACACTTCAAGTTATCATTTAGTAAGAATAATCAATACTTCTACTGCAAACAGCACAGCTGGTAGTGTTTTAATTGGAGGTTCAAGTACTTATACAGATACAGGAGCAAGAATTCCAAAAGATACATGGACAAGTATCATAATAACTGGTTCCGCTTCTTCTACATCTACAGCTGCTAGTACAAATTATAAAGTATTCCTCAACGGCGTAGAAGCGGGGTCTTGTACAGCAACTGGAATTGTTGGATACGCTTTAAAATCTGGGACATCATATAACTTTGGATACTCGAGTTATACCACAGGGTACTTCTTAGAACTAGGAGTCATGTCTGGTGTGTTAACTGGAAGTCAGACATCAGAACTCGATGCTCATATGAGACACAGATTAAATGGATCAACCGCAGCTTTTAGTCATACATTTGCAGATTCAGATAAGACACAATTTACGTACAGTGGTGATTCATCTTTAGCAGATATGCCTATATTTAACAACGTTAGAGCTGGAACTCCACCACCTTTCAAACCATTTGATCAAGGAATGAGTCTTAGTGACATTCGCATAGCGACTGCTGATAATTTAAAAAGAAATACAGTTCCTGCAACTATAAAAAAGATAATTATTGCAGACTCAGCCGGAACGACATTCATAGATGAATCACCGTTAGAACTACAAGGCGATTCTGCGTTACTTAAAGGTGAAAGAGAACATTTATTCCAAAGAATAACAACACTTACTGACAACAACGATCCAAGACTTGTGAGAGTTGACGCAGACTCAGTTGCTGCTGGTGATGGAGCTGGACCAGTACAGGCTTGGTTCTAATTAACTGTTTACAAACAGTATAAATTATGTTATAATATACTAAAGTGAGATTTTTATAATGCGTAACTTGGTTTACCAATATTATATTCCCTACGAATCTTTTGATGCTGATATGGGCGGAGTTCAGATGCCTGAATGGGCCATGTCTGGATCTCGTTCTGCTCAGACTTATGCAAAGATGTGTGGAGCCGAATATGAGTTAAGTCACGACAGATACTTCGAGCACATTGATCCTCGTTTGGATTCCCTTAAATTAATACACGACGAATCATACGACCAATACGATCATATATTAAGTATTGATCTAGATATGCTCATTGCCACGAAAGAAAATATGTTTGATCTTTTAAAAGGTGATATAGCAATGGTTCATGAAAGCGGTATATTTACTGGTGGGCCTGCTGGTTGGCTAGCAAGAGTGATGAATGTACCGTTATCTCAAAGAGGTGTATTAGCGTATGGTAAACATTTATTTGGAAAAGACTGGATGTTTCCTAAGTCATCTTTATATCCTAATGAGCAGTACAGATATATGAACGGAGGTATTCAGCTTTGGTCTAAAGAAGGAAGACAAAAAGCAAGAGAACATTTTACCTCTGTAGATGATTATGTTCTTCATACTCGATATACAGAACAGATGTATGTAAACCTTCAGTTATCACAACCAATATTCAATGTAACAGAACTCGATACATACTGGAATAGAATGCCATATCAATGGAAAGGTGGTAGACCAGACGGAAAGATTAACCACTTTCTAGCAAGAACAAAATTCTCAATGCCACAATTAGAAAAAACGGAGTTAAGTATATGGCAAGATATTTAGAAATAGCAGCAGAAAGACCTAGAGGTTTAAACTGGACTGTTATGAACTTAGCAGATAATTTTAAAACACACTCGGGAGTTTCTGATGGTGATGCTACAAACATTCCTCTGCCTTATAATGATAATGAGTTTGATGGAATATATTCAGAACATTTTGTTGAACACTTATACAAATATCAAGGAATTAATTTCTTTGTAGATTGTCTTCGAATACTTAAACCAGGTGGAACTATAAGAACAGTTTGGCCACCATATGAGTTTGTGGAAAAATTAGTGTGTGATGAAGATCTAACTGAGCAAGAACAAGCATTTGTACAACACTATTATGATTTCTATGTAGTTAAAGAAAAGTTCTCACCACCAGGAAACAGTCATAGATCAAAAAGAGAACAATGCGCACTAGGATTACTACATCAAAAAGGTCAGCACTTGTATCTTTGGTCTAAAATAGAACTAATAGAAACTTTAAAAAGTTTAGGATTCTCAAGCGTAAAAGAAAAGCCGTACATGAACAGTAGTGTCATGGATTTTAATCAAATTGATACTCCTGGAACAATAAGAGCTCTTCATTCAGCAGTTGTAGAGGCAGAAAAACCGTGGTAGCAGTCGTAACCGTATATAAAGAAAATGCTGAGATATTTAATCATTACTGGATGCCATTGATATGCAAACATGGACCAGTTGAGTTTATTATTATCGATAACAATTCATCTCTACTTAAGTGCGATTCAAATCATAAACCACCAAACTTAAAGATATTCTATGCTAAAAAAGATTTAACTCGAAATCAAGCTCGTAAGTTAGGTGTTCAACAATCAAAACATGATATTATATTTTTAGCATCTATAAAAGGACCACCAACTTATCAAACCATGACTTTACTTGAAGGAATAAAAGAAAATCAAATGCTGATTCCAAGATGGTATGATTACGACAGAGGTGTAAGACTTCCCCAAACTAATAGATATAACGTTAGTATCGAAAAGAACAAGTATTTAAACTCCGAAGAAGATTCATATATAGATAAGTGGCAACCAGAAATAATAAACAAAGGAACTTTATATTATGTCTAAAGTAGTTATTACAGGAATAGCAGGATTTATAGGATTTCATACTGCTCTTAGATTTAAGTCTCAAGGTTGGGAAGTTTACGGCTTTGATAATTTTAATGATATCATTTATGAAAAAGAACTAAAATGGAATAGAGCAAAGCATCTAGGAGAACATGATATAAACGTTGATAGAATTGATCTTAAAGATTCTTTTGTCGGATCAAGTCATGAGACAAATGTAGAAATGTACATATCAAAAATAAAACCCGATTTAGTAATTCATCTGGCTGCGCACGCCGGGGTTAGAGTATCTATGAATAAAGGTTTAGAATATATTAATAATAATATATTAGGAACTCAACGCTTAATTGATGCACTGGAGAATAATGATATAAAGAATGTAATCTATGCTTCCACTTCATGTACTATGGAAGGAAATCCTTTACCGTGGTCGCCTGATGAAAAACTAGGACCACAACTTAATCCATACGGATATAGTAAACAAACGAATGAGAATCAATTTCAAACATCAAGTATAGAGAACGCAATATGTGTAAGATTCTTTACAGTATACGGTCCTTGGGGAAGACCTGACATGGCCTTATTTGATTTTACCAAATCAATACTTGCTGATAAACCAATAACAGTTTTTAATAATGGTGACATGAAAAGAGATTTTACCTACGTAGAAGACGTAGTCCAAGGAATTGAAATAATTTCTGGCAATATGACTAATAGAGATACTTATTGCATTGGTTACGGTAAACAAGTAGAACTTATGGAATTCATAGATCATATTGAAACAAACTTAGAAAAGAAAGCAGAAAAAATAATGGCGCCAAAACATCCTGCTGATGCTTTAGAAACTTGGTCAGATACAAGTAAACTTCAAGCATTAGGATATAATCCTTCGACACCAATATCTAAAGGTGTGAAGAATTTTGTAGAATGGTACAAGAACTATTACGTTCATAATAATGAAATGAGGAATGCATCATGAAAAATATAATATATCAATATTGGAAAGGTCCACTTAAGCCTGGAATAAAACTAAGTACAAAACTCATGAAAGAATATGCAGACAGAATTGGCGCTGAATTTAGGTTTGATCATAATATTGAGATAGCAAGTAAGACTTGCGACTGTCCTATATACTATGAACCAGCAAATCCTTTAGTTGATGATTCTTTTGAGGAGTATGATAACGTATTACTAATAGACATAGATGTCTTTCCAGTTGATGGTCTATCAGAAAATATATTTGAAACGTTAAACGGTGAAGATGCTGGAATCTGTACTGAACCAAAGCAACCTTACTATAGATCAATATACAACGTCGCAGGTATTACCACACAAAATGATAATAAGTGGGCTAACGTATTAAAAAATAGATGGGGAATAGAATACACATATGATGATCAAAATAGACCAATGGTTTATAACACAGGCGTTGTAGTTATTTCTAAAAAAGGTCTACAAAAAATGAAAAAGAACTGGCCTTCTTTTCAAGAATATATTGATGAGATGAGAAAGCAGGGTCTTCCAAGATTCTATACTTTATTTCAAGATTATTTCTCAGCATACATTCATCAGGAAGGATTTGAGTTTCAAAGAATGAATAACGGTTGGAACTCTTACATGCATAAAGTAGGATCACATCCAAAAGCAAAGATAGGAGATACTCGAACGGAAGAAAGTAAGATGGTTCATATCATGTTTAGAACAGCAGACGACTGGCCAGAAGATGCACTATTAAGAGTAACTAATAATCCTGTTGAAGAATGGAATCTTCCAGTTCATGAGGGGTGGCCTAATGATACGGTAGTCAATCCACCTATAGGAAATACTGGAAACAGTTTAGTAGATCAAATAAAGGCAATACAATGAGAAAAATAATATTAAGTTGTGGCTCCAACAAAGGAGGAGAGTTTGATGCATGGTTAAGTTCAAGGATATATGATCCTGAAGTTTTAATATACGCCTTTGAACCAGAACCAAGATGTTTTCCTTTTATAGAAGAAAAACAAAAACTGATGCCAAACATCACACATGTTAAGAGTGCTATATCGACAATTGATGGAGTAGAACAATGGAACGTTGGAAACTTAACAGTATCTGGAACACTAAGACAAGATAAGAACTGGGGTCTTACAGGTGAAAAAGTTATGATTCAGACACTTAACTTTAGTAAATGGTTAAAAGAAAATATTAAAGAAGATGATTATGTTTTCTGTACGTTAGATATCGAAGGATCGGAATATGATGTTATTAAAGACTTATTTGCAACTGGTGCTATAGATCTAATTAATAAATTTTATGTAGAGTTTCATGACGTTAAGTTGCATACTAACATGCAAGATGAAGAAAAGAAACTAAAGAAAATAATAACTGAAAAGTTTGGAATGAACTGTTTCTTTAGATTCGTTGAAGGTAATTTCAGAATGTTTAAACAAGCGCATCCAGATCTAGACGAAAACATGTATAATAACATAGGACCACTATGAAGAATATAATCCTTCAACACTTTGATGGAGAATTAAGAGAACTCGATAGACTCTCTATGGAAAATATTAGTGCTTATGCAAAATACATAGGTGCTGAATATGAATTAGTTGAAGGAACTCCGCTTGATGACGACTTAACCGGTCCTTGTCAAAAGGCGTATTGCATTGATAGTCATTGGGACAAGTACGAAAATGTTTTGATGCTTGACATCGATGTCTTTATTAGAAAGAATTTAGTTGAAGATGTGTTTAAAGTTCCAGGCCATGGTATTCACGGAGATACTCAAGTCAGTTTAAAAAGAAAGCTGATTAAAAAGGGCAAGATCATGGAGCATAATCCATACTGGGCAGGATCTATATATAAATTTAGTAGAGAAGAAAGAGAACTTTTAAGATCTGCTATGCCTGAAGATCCAAGTTGGATGCAAAAATACAGTGTTCCATATAGATTTGAAGATGAAGGAATACTAGCTGAGCTTGCAGGAAAGGTTAACTTTCCATGTGTATATTTAGATTTTAAATGGAATCAATGTAGCTTTTTACCGAATCCACAAGACGCAAAGATGATTCACATAAGAACAAAAAAACCTGGAGTACTTACTGGCACCTGGGAAAGTGGCGCTAAGAGACCAAAGATTGAAAACTACTATGAGTTAAAAATGGGAGGAATCATATGAACTTAATTATGCAACATTGGAATGGTGATCTTCCCAGATGGGCACAACTCGCAGAAAGAACCGTAAAAGAATATGCAAAAGATATTGGAGTAGAGTACGAGTTAGTTCGTGGTCATCCACTTGGTGAGGCTATGGGTCCTAATCCTCAAAAGGTTTGTTATCTGTTAGAAAAATACGACAAGTATGAATACACTCTTATGATTGACATGGATATGATAGCAACTAAACACAGAGACAACGTTTTTGATATCCCACAGATTGGTGTGATACATGAAAGAGCGATGAAAGATGATGGAACTTCGATGACACCAGGTGCTGCTCCAGAATTGTATAAGAAAGGTGAATACATTTTTTTTGGTAATTTTATCAAGTTGCACAGAGATCAAAGAATAGCATTAAGAGAACATCTTGATGTTGATTTTATAGCACCTAGAACAACTAATAAGTATGCGGGTGATGAAACCGTGTTACATTATTTAATTCATAAATCAGGTATTCTAGATGGAAAAAGTATCGAAGAAGTTTGCATGAGATGCGGTGGTACTTCTCATGAAGATATTCATTTTAGAAAACACAATAGAATAGATCGAAAGTTTGCAAATCTATGTTATTCCTCAAAAGAATCATCAATAGACGGATCAGATGAGGACGCCGTATTTCTACATTTCGGTCAGTCTAGAAAAAATAACATTGAGAATGCTGTAAAAGAAATATATGGAGACTTATATGCACGTATTTAAACCATCAACTGAAGGTTGGCTAGGAAGATATGAAGACAATACTTTTGAAAACTATCAACTTAAAGAATACAATAAAGCTGTAAGTCATGTTAAGAATAAAGGAATAGCAATAGACGTTGGAGCAAATCTCGGAATGATGTCATATAGAATGTGTAAAGAGTTTGAACATGTTCATTCTATAGAACCTTTGTTTGCAGAATACATAAAACCAAACGTCAGAGCAGACAATATTACCGTTCATGAAGTAGCTGTTGGTGAAACAGAAAAGACAGTTTCAATGAGAGTTGGTCAGTATCATTCCGGAGGATCCAACATAGTCGAGTGGACAAGTGATATAACACAAACTTATAATCGAAATATTAAGTGTGTTACTATAGATTCTTTAAACATAAAAGACGTTGACTTTATTAAGATAGATGTGGAGCATTATGAATGGTTTGCTTTACAAGGAGCAAATGAAACGATAAAGACATATCATCCGGTGATAATGATGGAAGTTAAAAAAGACAATCCCTATAGAGATCAGATCATGAAATTTATGAAGAATCATGGTTATGAATATGAACCCATTGGTGAAATGGATTTTGTATTTAAATGAAAGCATATGCTATAGTCATAAAAGATAATCCTACTTCTGAAAGAGGATATGAGAACATGGTCGAAAGTTATATGCAATTTGATCAAGAATTTCCTCTTAAAAGATTTGACGCTGTTACACCTGCGACAGTAAATAACATTTTGGATAATGCAGAATTAAAATGGAACTATCCTTGGCAAGGCGAGGTCATAGACTTCGCAACTGGATTAACTAAAAAAGCTTATCAAACTAAAAATCAAAAAGCTCGAATAGCATGTGCACTAAGTCATTATCTTTTATGGGAACAATGTTTGATGATGGACAAGCCGATTCTAATACTAGAGCATGATTCTATTTTTATAAAAAAGATTGATTTCTCACCAGATGATACAGGATACGACATCATAGGAATAAACAATCCGCTTGGTTGTACAAGAAAGTCAAAAGTATTTCATGATAAAATACTTGAAAAGAATCAGTTCTTTCAGTTAGCGCCATACGTTGACGATGATGTTAAACATCCGCAAGGTCTTGCTGGAAATTCTGCATATATAGTAAAGCCTGAAGGCGCCCACGATCTTATAAGATTAGTCGTTAAATATGGACTATGGCCAAATGATGCTATAATGTGCCGACAACTAATAGACGTTGCAGTAACAAGAAAATTTTATACAAGAGTTCAAGGACTTCCATCTACGACAACACAATAAAAAAACTATTATAAATATTAATGTTATGGAATTATTTTACGCAATTTTATTAGGTATACTTTGGAGTGAGATTATATCTCACTGGGGTGCGAGTATTCTATTGCACAGATATTATTGTCACAAACAATTTAAAGTGCCGATATGGTTTGAAACTATAGGTTTAGCAATGTTGATGATTGCTTGTATACGTACACCTATAGGTTGGATAGCATCGCACAGGATGCATCATCATCATTCAGATGGACCAGATGATCCGCATGCTGCAAATCATGTAGGTTATTGGAAAGTGTTATTCACTACGTGGGATATTGATCGAATACCTATGAAATATGCTAGAGATTTATATAAGAATCCTCAATTAGTGTTCTGTCATAAGCATTGGCTAAAAATATTAATTATTGTCAATGTAATTAGTTTTATTATCAGTCCTTATTTCTGGATAGCATTCTGTGTAGTACCGTTTATATTTGCAAAAATAGGTTTTGGATTATTAAATACTGTTGGACATAGAGAAGAAGGTGGATCAAATGTTGCTTGGTTAAATTTTTTTATAGCGGGTGAAGGTTATCATAAAGAACACCATGATAATTGGAGAAGAGTGAGATTGCACAAATGGGACACAGGTGGTTGGATTACTGAAAAGTTAATACAGGTAGGTATTTTTCAAAAATAAAATTTAAGGAAGTCATAATGGTAGAAGTGATACAAAATATATTAAGTGAACAGAGCTTAAACAATATAGAAGAATATTGGGCCTCTGACGATGAAAGAGTACTAACAGATTCAATACAAGGTAAAAAAAGAGATATAAAGCTTGTTGAAGGCGATATTATTAAAGAACTAACAGGAAGTGATTTAGATCGATATGAAGTTCATAGTTGTTTCTTTGCGATAGCTGGTGAACCTTTTAAAGTACACTGCGACTTAGGAAAGAATCCAATAACACATAACTTGTGCATTAACTTGTTACAAGACGATCAGCTAAATGATCAGTGTATTGTAATTCTAAAACAGCTTACTAAAACTCACGGTCTATTTGAATCTCGAGCTTCAAATCGAATAATATTAGTAGATGATGATACACCTGAGTCTATACTAGAAACGTATCAAAAAGTAAAATATCATCCTGTATATGCTAGTACATTACATGAACATGTTGATAAAATTTCACAAGACTTAAAAATAACTGATGAACAGAAAAAGCATATGTCTCATGTTTGGCAGCAGACTTTGCCTTATTTAGACATTGACAAAGTAATATATCACAAGTATAATCAAGGTATACTATTTGACAGCAGACATTTACATTGCGGTGGATCTGCACAGGGTGACCATAAACGATGTGTATTATACGTGAGGTTAAAAGATGAGTGATAATTTTGTATGGAGACAAGGTAGGCAAAAAACAGGTTATGAGCGAATGAAGATATTTGCAATTTCATGGCCTATACATTTTGATTGCTATATTCTTAGAATGAAGCCAGGTGCATCAGTTAAGCCGCACAAAGATCTTATGCGAGGTAAATGGCGCAAGAAAAAAGCATACAGATTAAATTTAATTATGAATACTCCAGCCACCGGCGGTGAGTTCATTACAGAAAAATCAATTATTGATTGGCCAAGGCTGAAGTTATTTCGACCTGATATTTACACACACGAAGTTACTACAGTTGAAGGAAATAAAACTCGATACGTATTAAGCTTAGGAGTTGCTGTTAATGATAACAAGCATAAACAGTAATTTATATGTTGAGACTTTTACCAATAGCAATAGTCAGTTAACCGCCAAAGTAGAAGACTACAGAAACTACATAGTTTCTCTAGATCATGTAAATGATCAAAAGCTTATAGAAAATTATAAACCTTGTCGTCTTAAGTTCGAAGATCAAATTGCTACTAGCATTCTTACAGACGGTGATCGTATATTTGCTTTTAGCACAATCTTTCACAGAGAGTTTTTTGGTAGCGAGGTATATCGTTGTTTAAACCGATGTTACTTTGATCCCGATCTGCGATACTGGGGACATTTAGAAAAGAAGAAGAACGAAAATTACCAAGGCAACCCTCGTATAAATATAGTAACACCAGTAATGATTCAACATCAACTAGATGTTCTTGACAGGTACAAAATGGTTTTTATGTCTTCCGAGCCATGGAAACCGCACTGGGCAAAAAGCTACTGTAGAAACTTAACTGAACGAACTTCAGTTAAGTGGAATCATAGCCAATTACTCCACCCAGTTTGCCATAGAGAGAGTTCAAGTTGTTGGCAGCATATCATATGGACTGGAGAATTTTTATTAGATAAAGGATTATCCTATGATGAGTACAAAGCAAGACCTTTTAAGCAACCCTAGGCATTCTTACCCGTACTTAGTTAAGACTGACTATAAGTTTGATCTTGATAAGCTACGTGAAGAAATGATAGCTATTGAGAACCAAAACGGTTGGGAAGACATGACAAACCAAAGTGAACTAGTTGCTGGGTTAATACAAGGAAGAAAGCGACTGACTGATGCTTTTGCTAATGAAGACGGTGAATACAACGACTACAAACAGATGATTGTGACTGATATTGACAGGAGTGCAGTTGACGAAACTGAGTATGCCAAAGTTAACGATAGTGAAAAATTTGCTACATACAAAACAGATATGAAACGTAGTACTGCGATCCAAGATGAATCACTTTATGGTAATTTAAGAAGTGTTATGGATGTGGCACCTTATACGAGTAAAATGCTACAGTCGTTTCCTGATCCATTGGCACGGGTTCGTTACGCAAAGCTTAAGCCAAACTTTGCTATTAAACCCCATATTGACTATAATACTACGTATGGAATGCGCTATCATATTGCTTTACATACAAATGATAAGTGCAAAGTAGGATTTAGACGAAACAAAACACAAGAATTTGAAGAGTTTCACATTCCGGCTGATGGACACTTATATTACTTTAATCAAGGATTTCAACATTTCGCTAATAACTACGGCGACGAAGAACGCATTCATATAGTTATAGGATTAGGCGGTCAGCAGCTTATGGAGCCGTATAAGATAAAGTAATGAAAAACATTTTAATCTGTCAACTCCCTATGTATCAGGGAACGACGTGGCTTCCTTACATATACGGGTCATTACGCACAGTAGCTGAGCAAGACGAAGAAATAAAGAAGAACTACAATTGGTTAACTCCAATGTTTCGGCAACAATACGAAGATCCAATTGAACAATTCAACAATTTCTACGACGCTAATGAGATTGATGTACTTGGGATAAGTTGTTACGAATGGAATCATATTAGCGCCTTTCAAATTGCTGAGTATGTTAAGCTAAACAACCCAAACTGTTTAATAGTAGCAGGCGGTCCTCAACCTCCATGGCAAGATGATAATATATTTGACAGTCACCCATATGTTGATATCATCACTAAAGGCGATGGCGAAATTACGTTCTCTTCTATTCTAAAAAATAGAATACATGACAGATCAAACGACTTAGTACCCGGCTTAATCATCAACAATCAAGGAGTGACACAACGGACAGCAAAAGAGATGCCTTACAAGTTTAATATAGGTCCTAGTCCGTATACATACTTGTCAGCAGAGTTCGAAGAGTATGCGAAGCATCCAGAACCGTCTTTTGCTACGATTGAAACAAATAAAGGTTGCCCATACAAATGTTCTTTTTGCGACTGGGGATCTGCTACTAATCAAAAATTGCGTATAGTTGGGAAAGATAGAGTATACGAAGAAATAGAATGGTTTGGTAAAAATGGCATTCAATTGCTTTACATTACAGACGCTAACTTTGGCATTCTTAAAGAAGATATTAACATAACTAAAGCGTTAGTAGAGACTAAAGAAAAGTACGGTTTTCCTAAAAAGGTTTATTATAACCTAGCAAAGAACAATGACGACCGGCTCGTTGATATATTGAAAATGTTAAACGAAGCAGATATGCTTGATAGTACAGTTATGATTAATTTTCAGTCTACACTAAAACACGTACTTGATGCTATGGAACGCTTTAATGCGCCGTTTCCTAAGATTAAAAACGTAGTTAAGAGACTGATTGACAATAAAATTGCACCTGGCAGTGCATTAATACAAGGCGCACCTCTTGAAACAGTAGAATCATGGAAGAAGTCTGTAACAGATGTGTATGAACTAGGTATACACGAAGAAACACGAATCTTTATTTGGCAGCAGTTACCTAATGCACCAGCTATGGATCCTGAATATATTGAAAAGTATAAATTAAAAGCAGTTGATCGAGTTCCAATAAGGACAAAATTTAGTAAACATTTGTTATCTAAGCTAGAAGTGCTCGGCCTTTCAAGCTATTTAGTAGAATCTTCGACTTACACTAGAGACGATTGGGCTGAGATGGGTGTTTATAGCGCGTTTACTTTAATGTGTCATAACTTCGGCTTTACTCGTTATATTGCTCACTATCATAGGCATAGTTTAGGTATTTCTTACTTGGACTTTTACAACAGGTTATATGAAAAATTTAAAAAAACAGATTCTTATAGTAAATTAAAAGATCACTTATATAAGTTTGCTACTCAAGACGGTAGTTCATTTAATATTGACTGTGATGAGAGTTTACCGTGGTTATTAGATCCAGAAGAATACTTGTTTTTAGAAGTATCTAAAGATCCAGATCTTTTTTATAATACAATGTTTAGTGACGTTACTGATGTAGAGTTATTAGATTTAATAAACTTTCAGCAACAGTCTATGATTACAATTAAATCAAAAAATCCTAAAGATGTAATCTTTACCATGAATAGAGATTGGATAGCATACTTTAGATATCTTAGGTCAAAGCACTACGAGATCGAAAATTATGATCCGGTTGCTACTAAGCGCAGGTACCAATGTACTGCAACGAACTATGATAATATCTTTGATAACTTTTCTCTCAAAGATTTCTGTGTTCAGGTAATGAGACGTAAAGCCGGGCGTCATGATTATACATTAATATCATTTGAAAAATTTAAGGAGATTACTGATGCTACCAACTAAAGAACAACAAGAGCATTTTGATGAACAAGGTTACATTGTTTTAAAAGATGTGCTATCTGATGAGTTAGTTTCTTCGTTGTCAAAATTATTTAAGTCATCGGAAGAGTTACAGCTAGATAAGCACTTTAATAAATCTCAACAGCTAAACAGGAACGAAGAAAGGTTAATTAACAAATATAATACGGCTCTAGGTATTGCTAATGATCATGATATAAATCTAGTACCTATAGAAGAATGGCGTCATACTACTATATACTGGCAAGAAGGCTTTCAAAATCACCCTGAAGGATTGAATTATATCAAGATGCTTGATGATACAATCGGCCTTAACGAGTTATTAGCTACACTAATACATTCTAAGTACTTGCAATTGTTTAACGTTATGTTATGGAAAAAAATTGCGCAATCATGTGATCCTACAGAGGTACACAGAGATTATACAGCATTTAATATGAAAGGACTAAAATGCGCAGTTGTGTGGATAAGTCCTGCTACAGTTCGAAAAGAACATGGTGCCTTTCAAGTATCTCCCGGTAGTCACAAAGGTGTTGATCATACTACTAAACATTTCATGGACAAAGACTACAACGCTAGAGACAAGTATAACCTAGTAACACTAGAGATTGAACCTAAAGATGTAATCATACTTGATCTGCGACTAGTTCATGCCGCAACTCCAAATGTATCAGATCTTGATCGATATGCTATGACATTAAGGTATTTAGGAGACGACATGCGATATTATAACAGACTTGAGGCATATCGATTATCTTTGGCTGGAAAACCGCTCCCTAACAACTCTAAATATCCTACTTTTATAGATCCAGTTGCTGGAATTAAAGATGATGATTTATTTCCATCAGAGCTATACCCTATGCTATGGCAGAAAAACTAAGATTCATTAACACATCCAACAATATGAATTCTTTGAATTGATGAAGCATTTATAAATGTATGTTTTTTTGTAGTATCAACTATTGTACACATTCCATCTGCTGGAAGTCTCATAACTTCATCATCTATTACAAAAAAACATCTTTTATCCGTTATTAAAGGTATGTGCATTCTTTTAGTCATATCTACATGATAAGAATAACATGTGTGAGGATTCATTCTCATAACACGAGTTCTAAACATTTTAAGTTCTTTTAAAATGTTATTAGTGTATGGAATGTCAAAAACAGGATGTATAAATTGATCTTCAGTATTACGCCAATTATATAATCTTCCTATACCATAAAAAGGATCTACTTGTCCCTCTACCGTTTGTAACATTATCTGATTTTCATATTCTGGTAGAACTTGTAGCTCTTCTAAGATTTTCTCAATAGATATTTTCATAGTTATATTTATATTATATATAATTATTATGATAGAATCATACATACCAAAATTTTTAAGTTGTCTATATCACGAGAAGATAGACGGAGTCATTGGTGGCCAGGAACTTAGAGATATGTTTCATTCAAATCAAATCAATAGCATATACCGTTTATTGCAAGCATGCGATATTATTGTTCCTAAACTAAAAGAAAAAAATACTGCATACATTGGATCTTGGATGGGATTCAAGACTAAAATACTATGTGAGATATATGGATTAAAAATAACTGAACTTGAAATAGATAAAAGATGTGGAAAAGTCAGCGAGATTTGGAATGAAGATAACTCTAATTATGTAGGTCATATTTTTGAAGATGCAAATAAAATGTCATCTAATTTTTATGGACAAAAAGATTTAGTCATTAATCCAAGTTGTGAACACATGAATGATGAATGGTTTAATAAGATACCAAAAGGAACTTATGTTATACTACAAAGTAATGATTTTGATATACCAGAGCACACAAATATTGTAAAAAATATGAAAGCAATGAAAAATAAGTATAAAATGACAGATATATATTCATGTACACTACAGTGTACTGTCTACCAGCGATTCACATTAGCTGGAATTAAATAACAGCAGAGTCGATCCTGCTTTAACACCCTCGAAACCTAACGGAGAAATAAATGAGAAATTTACTACTAGCAATACTTTCAGTATTGTTCCTAGTCACGGGAGCATTTGCTGGAGAGAAAGATAAAATAAAAGCCGGCTTTGTCTATGTCGGACCAGTCGGCGATCATGGTTGGACTTACAGACATGATATCGGAAGACAAGACGTTGAAAAACATTTTGGCGATAGAGTCGAAACAGTCTATGTTGAGAACGTGCCAGAAGGAGCAGATGCCGAAAGAGTGATGACTCAAATGGCGATGCAAGGTGTAGACATTATATTTGCTACATCTTTCGGTTACATGGAACCTGTACTTAATGTCGCAAAGAAGTTTCCAAACGTAAAGTTTGAACACGCAACTGGATATAAGACTGCACCAAATGCTGCTAACTATGGTTTAAAACTATATCAAGCAAGACATATTCAAGGTCTTATTGCTGGAATGATGACAAAGACTAACAAAATTTGTTACGTTGCAAGTTATCCTATCCCAGAAGTTATCAGAGAAATAAACACATATTATCTTGGCGCTAAGAAGATGAATCCTGACGTCGAATTAAAGATAACATGGGTATTTACTTGGTACAATCCAGGAAAAGAAGCAGATGCAGCGAAAGCAATGATAGATCAAGGTTGTGACATGGTTGCACAACACACTGATTCACCTGCTCCACTTATAGCCGCTCAAGAAGCTGGTGCACATGGATTTGGTCAAGCTAGTGATCAAATCAAATTCGCGCCAAAAGCTCAGTTAACCGCTACTATTGATAACTGGTCACCTTACTATATCGCTAAAGTAGGTGCGTTGTTAGATGGAACCTGGGAAACTGGTACATACTTCGGTGATATCAGTGAATGCGATGCAACAGGTTGTGCGGTCGGTATGGCTCCGTTTACCAACTTACCACAAGACGTCATCGACTACGTTACTGATGTACGATCGCAGATAGCAGCAGGAACTTATCATGCATTTACTGGTCCTATTACTGATAACGAAGGAAAGCTACAACTAGCTGACGGAGTTATCGCTGATAGAGCCCATATCGATAGTATGATGTACTATGTTGAAGGTATTGTTGGATCAATACCAAAATAATAGTTTACATTCTATTACAGATGTGTTATAATAATATTAGGGGGTCGAAAGACCCCCTTCATTAGGAGAAAGTAATGATACCAGTTATAGATCTATTAGACCCTAAAGTAGAAGAACAAATAGAACAAGCCTATACGACTGTAGGTTTTGCTGTTCTTACTAACGCATTTTCAGAATCAGAACAAAACACAATGAATGATTGGCAACAATCATGTAAAGACTTTTTTAATCTATCATTAGAACAAAAGAAAAAATATCCTTACGAAGGTGATACCAATCTAGGTTATAGTATGGTAGGAGATGAGAATGTGGATCCTACTGCACCAAAAGATATTAAAGAAAGTTTTAATTATAACGATAAAAGAATGCCAGAACATTTATGGCCAACAGAATTAAATAATTTTAAAGACCAAGCAATAGAATCTGTAGCTCTTGCAGATAAACTTACTCTTAAAGTATTAAAGATGATGGATAATATCTTAGAATCCGGCAGTACTTTATATGATGCACATGTTGAAAACTATAGTACTACAAGAGTGATACATTATCCAGCTTACAAAGGTCCTATCGATGACAGACAAATGCGAATAGGAGAACACAGTGACTATGGAACTATCACTTTATTATGGCAGATTAATGATGTTCCAGGATTAGAAGTTCAAGACTTAGAAGGAGATTGGCATCCAGTTCCTTATGCTAAGAACGGTGTTGTTTGTAACATAGGAGATCTTTTACAAAGATGGACTAACGATTACTTTAAATCTACAAAACATAGAGTCGTTAACACACATATTGATCAAACAAGATACAGCATGCCACATTTCGTTGATCCGATACCAGGAACAATGGTAAAAAATCTCACTAATGAAGTAGATAAATATGAAGAGATAGAGAGTTTAGCTTATTTAAAATGGAGACTTGCCCAAAGTTATTGATATGAAATCATTTGTTATTACTATAGAAGACATTGAACAATCTCAACAAGCCGCTCATAGGTGTATTGAATCCGGAAAAACACATGGAGTGCATGTTCAAAAACATTACGGGTTTACACCAAAAGATAATCCCTTACAAATACTAGAAGAAAAAGGTTTACCACTAACTAAGTTTAAAGAAAAGTGGTCTAGGCTTGAAAGTTGTGTTGCAGCTTTCTTAGGTCATAGATCACTATGGGAAAAGTGTGCTGAAGGAAAAGATAGTTACTTAATACTTGAGCATGACGCAGTATTTGATTCATCTATAAATGCACATTTACTATATACTCAAGATCATGATATTGTTTCCGTAGGTGCACCTTCTTACGGAAAGTTTAATACACCAATGAGTCTAGGAATAGGTCCCTTAGTGTCAAAGCCGTACTTCCCTGGAGCTCATGCTTATATACTAACACCAGAAGGCGCAAAAGAAGCGTTAAGAGTATCAATGACAGAAGCCGGTCCTACAGATGTTTTCTTTAATTTGAAAAACTTTCCTAATCTAAAAGAATTTTATCCTTGGCCAGTAAGAGCAAATGATAGTTTTACGACTATTCAAAGAACTGAAGGTTGTCTAGCAAAACATAACTGGAATGAAGGTATAGGTTATGACATCGTTTAAAAAAGCTTTTGTCACTGGATGTGATGCTAATACAGAGTGGATGCTTCCTTGGTTTATGAGAAGATACAAACAATTTAACAAACTGCCTATAATGTTTGCTGACTTTGGTATTTCAGAAGAAGCAATGAAATATGTTGATGAACATTTCGATCTTATAATTAATATGAAAACTGTAGTCGATGAAGGTTGGTTCAAAAAACCAAAGACTATGATTAATGCTTCAAAACATTCAGAATATACTTGTTGGATAGATACTGATTTTGAAATACTTGATGAACTTGAATCTGTATTCAATTATGTAGAACCACACAGAATAGCAATGGTTGAAGATAAACCTTGGACTAAAAGAAGAAGTCCTAATCTTCCGTATTATAACTCAGGTATTGTTGCTTTTCATGAGTGTCCACAGATACTACATCAATGGGCTTGGCACGTTGAAAAGAATCCTCAAGTAGGTGATCAAGAGACACTACACGCTATGTGGGATAGTCCACTTAGTCAGAGAATATATATTACAGATATTCCAAATGAATACAATTGGTTGAGACTACAACTAGAACATGACAATCAAAATAGTAGTAGAAAGAAAGCAATTCATTGGACAGGTCAAAAAGGAAAAGATAGAATAAAAGGAATGATTTAATGAGTGGAGTGGCACACCTTATAGGAAACGGAAAGAGCGCTGGATTTTATTCACCGTCATCAGGTCTTAAGATTACTACTAATCTTCCGCCGTTTGAAGTTAATAATATCTACACGACTGTAATGGTCGATTTTAAAATGATGAATGCAATTCATAAAGGGATCGTTGTAGTTCCTGGAGATTGGGTATTAGGTGCTAGGCCTCATAAATGGATGGAAATGCGAAATGACTTCTATATGAAGTACTCCAGACAAATTAAAGAGTTTTATTTGACACTTCCAAGATATGCTGCAAACTATACTGATTTTAATTGTGGTCATATGGCTGCACACTATGTTGCAAACAAGCTTAAAAGAACTGAAATTCATATGTACGGATTTGATTCAATATTTGAGTTTGATACTACTAGTATGTCTGATCTTTTCTTAGAGTCTCCTAGAGATAACATGAACACCGAAAGACTGACAAGTAACTGGAGACCAATATGGGACGGTATATTTAAGGAGTTCCCACAGACTCAGTTTGTTTTATATCACGACAAAGGAAATCCACAACTAAAGCTACCACCAAACGTTGAAGTAAAAACTTCAAACAAAGGAAAGACAGCTATCAGAAAGAAGATTGA
>Ga0181393_1000071_pt1 | contig 30708 bp, 52 predicted proteins | sample 16SPOviralmetaG_FD_130122 | JGI IMG/M metagenome (GOLD analysis project Ga0181393, IMG submission 130122) | Marine viral communities from the oligotrophic San Pedro Time Series (SPOT) site, San Pedro Channel, CA, USA - 16 SPOT_SRF_2010-10-21 | ecosystem: Environmental > Aquatic > Marine > Strait...
AAAATCCACACCACCTAAATTGAATATTTTTTGAAGCTTGGGTTTTTCATTAAACATATTTGTAATTACTTCTATTACTTTTTTTATAGAACTGTATTTTATTTTATCTACATCTGCAATAGGAATACCACAAAATATCTCTACCATTTTTTTTTGAAGAAAATCTTGGTCAACATCTTTAGTATAGATTTTACTAAACTTTTGATATTGACCTAAAGTTATCTCTGCGAGTTTGTTTGGGACATTAATTTTTTGCTTTATCATAAGATGTCTATATTATATATACAATTGAATATCATTTTTCGGTCTAAGTTTTTTGAAATATAACAAGCATGCTTGGTCGCATTGCTCTGTTTTGAATGTTGCCTTTTGAATTTAAAAACTTTAATCTTCCTTTTAAAAATCTTAATTCTGCTTTATTATAACAATAATCATGAAACCATTTTGTGTCTGTATTTGAAAACACTAAAAAAACACACAATTCTGCGTTGCCATTTTTTAATTCTAAATCTGCTTTTTGTAAAAACTCTTTGACTTTGGAATAAGGGGGATTAACAAAATTTCTTCTTCCCCAATTACATTTTAATCCATCAAATGTTGATTGAAACGGACATGGATCAAAATCAAAATTAAATTCTTTATTTAATAAATTAAACAATTCTTTTGGTGTTTGCCAATCATCTGTTTTTTTACTTTGAAAAAGTTGAATTGTTTTTTTATTCATTTTACATTATATGGTATTGTCCTGCATAGGGATTTGCTAATTGATATGAAACAGAATATCTAAGTGCATCAATGCAATGATTAAAAGCATCAATAGGGGTTTGGCTTTTTTTCTCTAGCCATACATAATTTTTTAACTCATTAATTAAATTTGCACTATCAGGATCAATTATAATTTGATAGTCTTGCATCATGCTAATTCCAAAGTTTACTGATCCCTGTCCTTTTATTGATGGTTTTATATTTGATGTTTTAGATAGTTCTAATATTAATCTTGGCTCTGCACTATCTGCAATAATTAAACTGTCTTTAGCAAACCTTTGATTTAATTTTTCTATTTCTGATGTTACAAGATTTGATTTATAAAAACACTCTTTTGCATAGATTATTTTTTTATCTCTATCAATAGATGTTTGTATTAAAGTTGTTGGATCATTCATTCCATAATCTTGGCCATATATACTTTTTGATATTTCTTTAAATTCTCCTATCTCCCAGTTTTGAAATACTGCCCCTGATAACTTTCCTAATTTTCCTAATCCGTAAACATCATACCAATTAGACCAAAACTCATTTCCTTTATCTGCTTTTTTTTTAGCCTTTAATATTTCATTTATAGCAGCCTTAGGAGCTGCTTCATTATCTTTGTATGATAATATAAGCCAATCACTATCAGGATCGTTTTTAAGCTCTGTATGAGCCCAAAATTCATGTGTAGGGTTAAAGTCTATAAATATAAATTCTGATGTCCTTACAGCTAACTGTATAAATGCATCATAAGGAATTGTGTTTGCTTCGTTTATAAATAATATATTTCTTCTAGCACCTCTTAATTTAGATTCCTGATCTGCTGAAAAAAACTCTATTGTTGATCCGTTTAAAAATTGATAAGTAGAAGATGATTTATTATATCTATTTGGAAACCATCTGCCTGTCATTTCCATTATTTTTTTAAAATCTCTTAATGCACCTCTTTTTAAATGTGGATATGTTTGAGCAACTATAGAACATTCTAGTTTTTCATTTTTAGCTAAATAGTCTATCAGATAGGCAAGAATGCCAAATGTCTTTGAAGCACTTGTACCCCCTTGACAAATTCTATTCCTTTTCTTTAGCTTCTGTATCTTCTGTATCGCTGTCGTTTTCTGAAACATCTTTAAATAAAGGTTGTTCTGCTATTTGGTTTAAATCAATAGTTTCTTTAGGTTGTCCGTATGCTGAATCAAATAATGCTTTATAGGCCTGTACATCTCCTTGCCTTAGTTTTTTAATTAAAGCTAGAGTTCCAATATCCTCTTGTGTTAAAGTTTCTTCATCTCCTGTTATTGGATTCATTATTTTACTAGATGTCTGTAACCATTTTTTTGCAATTGTCGATCTGTTTAAAGAACCTTTTGGTCTGCCTTTGCCCATGTTATGACCTTTTTTAAATGGAATTAAGTTATCTTCTCTGTTTGCCATTATTTCTCATTATTTTCTTATTATTTATTTAATACCTTTTTTTGAATTATCTATTTTGTCTGAATTATTTGCATACTCTTTAGCCTTGTAAAATAAATCTCTGTCATTGTTATAAATGTATGTAGCTATATTTAACCAATACATAATGTCATTTTCTTTGCCTAGCATTTTTTATTAATTGTTTTACGGTGAAATACAGTAAAAGTGTTATTAAAAACACACTATAAATGTTTAAATGATATTCACCACATGCTCCTGTAATATGTTCTATTATTTTCATTGTTTCTTATATATTATTATAGCAATGTTTATAAATGGAAAATAAAAAGCATAATCTTTACAGTCATTATACTTGTATATTCTGAATCCAAATAAAATCCCCTTATATAAACTTGCTGTTATTTCCCAATCTCTCATAGTATTTTTAGAATATTTTTTGCAGAAACAGATAAAACTGCAAATGTTTTGCTATTGACTAAATAGCTTTTTTTAAAGAACGTATTCTGTTTTTTCATATAATTTTCCATTAATTTTAATCTGTAAATCAGGATCAAGTTTTTGCATCCTATCTATTATTACTTGACAATATTTAGGATCAAGCTCCATTCCGTAGCATTTACGTTTTATTTGATGTGCTGCTACCATTGTTGAGCCACTTCCTAAAAAAAAGTCAGCTACTAATTTAAAATTATTTTTAAATTTTTTTATTGACCAATTTATCAATTCAACTGGTTTTTGTGTTGGATGAACTCTATTTGTTTTTTCAGAAGCTTTTGTAAATTTTCTAACAACACTTCTTGCATTTGACCAAGCAAGTTCACAATCTGTTTGATCACTTTGACCATTATTTTTATCCCAAACAATCCAACATTCAGAATCGGGCAAACAACTTGAGTAATAATTAGCTCCCCACCAAATATGTATTGAATTTGGGTAAATTGAATAAATTAAATTAAATGAATCTTTTGCTACACTTGTGTCGTTATCTCCTAATATATCAGAATTGTAATTTTTACTCAATACTCCACTTTTTAAAACTGCATTCATTCCATAAGGCGGATCAGTAAAAACAAAATCAACTTCCTGTCCATCCATTAATTTTTCAATCTGTATTACATCTGTACTATCTCCACATAATAATCTATGTTCTCCTATTTCTATTAAATCGCCTAAAACGACATCCACTTGCAAATCATCAGGCTCAGTATAATCATCTTCTTCAGCTTCTAATTTTTCATCAAACATAGGGGGCAAGTCTAATCCCCAGTCGTTTAATTTATCTACATCCCATTCATTAGCAAGTATATCCCAATCCCACTCTCCGAATCCTGAATTATCTTTTATTATAAACTCCTTTTGTTTTTCCTCTGACCAATCGGCTACATCTATCCATATTTCTTTGAGTCCTGCTTCTCTTGCTGCTTTTAATCTCATGTTTCCCCCTAAACAGATTAAGTCTTTATTTACTACAAGCGGTCTTTTCTCTAACATATCAGGAAAATCTTTAATAGATTGCACCAGTTTTTTGAACTTTACATCTTTTATTAGTCTTGGATTATCAGGATGAACTCTAATTTTTGTTATTTTTTCAAGCTGTTTCATATTCCTTTAATTTATTTCTAAGGTTTTCTACAATACCTCTAAGACAACTTGTGCAGCTTGTGGGTTTTTGGTTTTTCATGTTAGTACGATTGTATATAGCTAAAAGCATATTTCTTTCCTCGTATGTTTCTAATTTGCTTCCGTTATATCTTTCAAAAAATTCTTTTACATATTCATATTCTGATGGCTTTAAATATCCTTTAGAGGGGTACAATTCATCTAATGTTTTTTTACGTTCATTACAGCCACATGGTTTTCCAGTTACTTCAGAAACTTTATCTACTACAGCTTTTATTCCTGTAGCTTTTGTAATCTTTTCTATTTTTGAGCCTAGCCCTTTACTCATAATAATCTCTTTTTAATTTATCTTTAATTTTTACTTTACATCTTTTGACTGTTCTGTAAATAGTCGAATAAGAAATTTTAGTTTTTTTGCTCATATTGGTTTTATGCATTCTAAATTCATATCTGTACAGATCAAATAATTTTTGATCAAACCAGTAAAATGTTTTTACATATTTATTTATTTTGTCCTGTATATCATTATCCTTTTTTTCAAACACTTTAGGCATCTCTATCAGTTTTTGTTTTTCTCTTTGTGATAGTTTTTGCATATCAAAACGAACATATTTATTCTCTTTTTTTAATAAGTTGATATACATTTGTTTAGCCTTATTATATATTATATACATTTGACCATTGATAATTCGGTCAAGAAATTTTAAAATTAAATGAGGTTTATTTTCTATTTTATCTATTTCATCATGAATTTTTATAAGTAAATCATGAGTTATATCATTATAAAACATTCCTTTAAGCTTGAAATATTTAATGTCTAATACATATACAATTTCTTTTATAGAATCGTATCTATCATAGATAAGTTGCATTGCTTTTTTTTTATCCATTTCTGTTTAGGGTTCTATATTTTTCAATAATTTCTAGCAGGAAATATTTATCCCACTTAAAACGTATTTGTTTAGATAGATCAACTTGTAATTTGAGCTTATCAAATCTTTCTTTTCCAATTCTATCTATAAGATTATATGTGTAATTAATTAAATCACCTGATTTAAAGTAATTGCAGGATAAGCATTGGCCATGCACATTATCTTCATTAAATCGAACTACTGGGTTTTTACCTGCTGAATGATAATGGCCTGCTTGTAGAGTTGTGTATTTCCCACAAGAAATGCAGGGTTTATCTTTATCTCTATTTCGTATAAATTTATGGAAATGAGTAACTGCTATCGCCTTGAGCTGCGATAATGTCTTTTTTAATAATACTTTTTTTGTAGCCATAACTAATTATGACTAACTGGACTATACAAACTAAAATAAATTATTTTAAAAATCCAATAAAATAGAACATCTAGTTATAAACATGACAATTTGTTAATTAGCATAATAAAAACCCCCTTACTAATATTAAATAAGGGGGGAAACCTAACTTTGATAAAAACTAAATAATCCGTAAAGTGGATTAGACTATTCTATTTTTTTTTAAATTATAATTATAAACTTTTTTAATTTCTTCCATTGTATCAGAAGTTAAATTGTAAACATTTAATTTTCTTACAGATAAATTTTTTAAAAATTGTTTAATATTAAATTCTTGTTTATTTTTTATATAAAAATTTTGCATAGCTCTACAAAAAGTTCTTTTTAAAAAATTCTTGTCATTAATTGTAGCATAAGATTTTAGAATAATGTTTACAAGATCAGTTCCTTTTTTTAAATCTATTTTATATTTACCTTTTCTTAGTCCTGAAGATATAGGAATTGTGTTTTTTGTATCATGATACAACTCAATAATTGAGCTTAAACCTAAAGTTTTTTTATAATTTTCTATTTGAAATAATAATAATTTATAATCTTTTAAGTTTTGTTTACTATATCTTTTTATCCAGTCTAAGTTGGTAAATTTTTTTTGTGTTATGTTTATTTCAGTTAAATGATTATTTTTTAAATTATTATTTATCATATATTTAATTGGCATGCCTAAATTTTTTGCAGCTGTAAATCTGAACTGGCCATCTATAATTTTTAATTTTCCTACATTATTTTCTTTACAAACAATAGGAACTAATTGACCAAACTCTTGAAAACTTTTTACCAATTTTTTTACATGATTATCTGTTACTTCTCTGTTATCTTCAAAAAATTCAAATCGGTCATAATCTTTAGTGTCTAAATAAAATGATCCAACATTTAGCATTTTTTGAACTTTAAATATATTTTTTGTTTCCATTGTGTTTTGTTTTAAATTATTAAAAAGGCAAATCATCATCAAATGATTTTTCTTGTACTACTTCTACTGGTTTTTCCATATCAGGTTGCATTTCTAAAATGTTTATATTATTCCAGTATTTATTAGAATCTCTTTTATCTTGATTAGAATACCATTGCAATTTGCATTTAACTGGATTTCCTGCCTGAAAATTTAAGGGGATAGATGATAAATGACCTGTAGCTTCTACATAGTAATTTCCATCTGCAATTTTTAAAATAACTCCTGTAACCTCAAAATTGTTTCCTCTTGTTTGTTTATCATAAATACTTATAATTGTTGCTTTTACTTCTAGTATCATAATTCTAAGTTTTTAATTTGAAAATCTATTTTATTTATTTCTTTTTTTATTATTTCTTTAAGTATTGAGGATAGCTGTTTGCCACCATTTACCCAATCTCTCTCTAAAGCAGATTTTTTGTCTACTAGGCTTTGATATTTTCTATTAACTATATCTATTTTTTCATATTTAGTTGTCGGTCTATATGAAGTACAAGCATGTCCAGTATCGTTAATATAAATTCCATGCTCAACTATATATCCTGATTCTCTTAATTCTGTAAATCGCATTGCAACATTTCTGCTTATGCTTTTAAGATGTGAATATTTTTCTTTTATTTCTTGTGGAGAGCAAGGATATTCTTGCAAAATTAATTTATAGATTTCTTTCCTTTTACTAGGAAGTTTATCTGCTATTAGCTTGTATGTGTTATTTCTATTTTCTATTGTTTCCATAATTATTTATTATAATTTATTTGTGTTTCATTTATAAGTTATCTTGTTTATCTAAATATTCTATAATTTGTTCATATACATTATTAAAATCTCTGTATAAAATCTCAACAATTTCTTTGTCTGTATGTTTCATTATTAATAATTTATTTGTGTTTCCATCTTTCTTCTTTGTGTTTATATAAAGCTCCCATAATATCTCTATGACTTAATGATCCGTAGAGATCAATCTCACCATCAGCTATTTTATTAAACACATAAATTATATCTGATATTTTTAATCCTGAATATTTTCCAATAATTGAATCAGCTAATCTTCTCATTTCATTTTCAGATAATTTTTCTTTTATTTTAATTCTTTCGTTTAGTTGAAATAACAGAGCTTCAATAATTCCCTCTGCTTTTGTTATACTACTTTCTTTAATTATTGTTGTTAGTGATGGAGAATTAGAAAGAACAGCCTGTCTTATGGTTGTTATTTTTAATGAATCTTTACTATCAAGATTGTAGTTTACTAATGATTTCGTTTTGATACTCTTGGCTAACTGTTGTTTCATTTTTATTATTATTTATTATTTCATCATACCATGATTTTTGATTTAAATATGTGGCAGGATGTTTACGATATTTTTTATCTGATGTTGAGTTTTTATATAATGGAACATGAACCATTATCAACTCTCTTTCTTTTTGAGGTGTTTTATTCCAAACTTTTCTAGTTTTTTCCTTTCCGATTTTATAATCGTACAAATTCCAAAAATCAAAAAAAGTCGGTATTATTTCAATATCAATATCATTTACAATATCATTATCAATATCAATATCATTATCATTATCAGTGTTTTGTAGATTTTTGTTTTTTATTTGTAGATCATTTGTAGAATCTTTTTTCTTATCATAACCACTTTTACGAGCTTTACTTCTTATTTCGGAAATTTTATTTTCTTTTAAATATCTCCGACTTGTAAATTCTATAAATCCAGTATGATAAGAGATGTCGCAGATTTCGTTAAACTCCAACTCTTTTAAAATAAGATTCATTTTATCCTCATTAACACTCCATAAGTTTTGTAGAGATTTTGAAGGAATTTTGATTGCACTTTGTTTTCCTTTTGAATGTAATTTCATTACAATTCTTAGCCATGCTCCCTCTGCTTCGCAACTTAAAATACTGCAGTCTTTAATCCAATCTCCAACGTATAAATCTATATAGGGTAAATTCTTTTTAATCATGGATTATCTTTTCTATGTTCCTTTTAATTGCTTCTTGTTCTTTTAATTGCTCGTAAATATCTTTTCGGACAGATTCTGGAGAAACCTCAATAATGTCAATTAATTTTTGTTTATATTCTTCAGGGGGATTTAAAGAATCCATTGCATAAAACAATTCTTTAAAATGTTCTGCTTTAGCTTTAAAATCTTTATCTGTTAAGTGTAAATCATCATACCCATTTATTGCATGTGAAATAGAAGCATGATCTCTTTTTAAGAAATAACCTATTTCTGATAATGGAATATGTGGAAATTTTGTCTTTATAAACTTGCAGAAAATTTTAACTAGATCAATTATATTTCTAGTTCTTTTCTTTGCTTTAATATCTAATCCAGTTTCATCTTTTATTACTAAATAATAGCTTAAAAGCTCCATGTGATTTTTACCTTGTTTTTTCATGATTATTTATTTTTAATAGGGCAGGTTTAAAGTCCAGTTAGCCTGCCCCTTTGATTAATCTAAAACTTTAAATCTTTATCTTTTTTACCTGAAATAAGGTTGTCTAAATTTTTATTAAAATTTTTATCAAATTCTTTACCTACTTCTTTTAATTCTTTTTTTTCTTTTACTTCTTTTTTGCATTTATCAATAGCCATATCATGTAGTGTTTTTTTAAATAAATGTTTTAAATACCCATTTTTTAATAAGATTCCAGGATCAACATTTTTATCAGTAAACTGCTCCGTAAGTCTTTTTATGTGATATTGAATATTCCACAAGCAAAGGCCTTGTTTTATTATTTCTATTTCTGTTTGTGTATGTTTCATATTATGTATTTAACCAGTTATTATATTCATCAGCTTTCTTTAAAATATTATCTACTGAAATTTTATCAGCGACAGCTAAGTCTTTAGCATAGCTTAAAGCAAATGATCTGTTTTTTTCTTTAATATCATTATCCTTTTTAGGATAGCCATTATAATTTGTTTGCATTTTCTGTCCGTTTATATTAGGAGTATATCCGTTTGAATTAGGAGATGGAAAATTTATTTTATTGTTTCCCATTTTATCTTGTTTTTTAATATTATAATCAACTATTTCATCTATATTATATTTAGCTGAACTTGTTTTATGATCTGCAATACCAACTGTACCATCCTCAAACTGATATTCAAACGAATACATTGTGCCTTGACTTCCCTGCCATGATCCGTTTCCTGTTACCTTTGTAATTTTACTTTTTGCCATTGTGTTATTGTTTTATAATTAATAATTCTTCTTTTGTTATTTTTAATTTCTCTTTAATAATTTTAAGATTCTTAGTGTGGTATTTTTTTCTCCACATCAATTCTTTTCTTTGATCTTCTAATAATTTTTTATAATCAGATATATTATTAGTGTTCATTTTTTTATTTACTAAGTCTTTCCAGTTCTTCGGAAGTAATCTTTTTATTACTTGCAAAAACTTTATATTTAATTGTTCCATTTTTTATTCCTTTTTTAATTTCATATTCAGTTAGATCAAGATGTTTTGCAGCTTCTGGTATGCTGTATAATTTTTTTTCTTTTACATCTTCTGATTTATTATTTATTAATTGATCTATTTTTTCTAATAATTGATCTAATTTGGAATTGACTTCAATAGTCTTGTCTATTTTAAACTGTTGCATCTTTATAATTTTTTTGTATTACTTTTCTAAATTCTGATTGTTGTTTTGCTGTTAGAGGAATTTCTTGTGAATCATTATCATATAATGAAATAGCTAAACAGATTGCTATATTATATTCACCTGTAATTCCATCTCTTTTTGATTTATAACTGCCCCATTGTTCAGCAGAACCAGTTACAACTAATTGCCAGTTTTCTAAGTCTATTATTTGGGCCTTATATTCAATTGTAACTGAATCTTTATTTTTTTCACTTGTACTCATATCAGGTATGAGATTATTAACTTGTTTTAATTTTTCTAATGCTATTGCATGATCTATCTTTTTCATATACAAAAAGTGTTTGAATTGTTAATTTTTGATTTGTTAAATAAAATACCCTCTAATCGTTTTGTAGTTAATTGAGGATTTAAAGCTGATTTGCTTTTATGTAAATTGATTTGTAGATTTGTGTTATTATTTTTATTCATTTGCTTTTTTAATTTCTTTGTGAATTTTTTATTTGCTAACTCGTTCATTTTTTGTAACTTAACATTTATCTAACATTAAATCGTTGTTAGTTAAATGTGATTTTTTTTATGATTTTTTAACTAAAAACTAAATAATAATAATAAATATACGAAAAAATTTTAAAAAACAAAAAAAATAATAAAAAAAAGCTAGTAAATTTGCAGTATTTAAAAGCTTTAAACTAAAATTTATATATAAGTTCGATTCCCGTCTAGACCGCTTAATAGTTTCAAAACCCTTACTAACAGTAGGGGTTTATTTTTATGTGTAAGGTTATGTGTAAGGTTCAGCTAAAAGTTATAAGTCCATCAGTCGATTTATAGCAGTATGACCACCAAGTACAATTCCACATCCTAAAGCTTGTCTTTTAAAGTTTTTTGCATAAGCTGCAGCATAACTTTTAATGTCAATTCCACATCCGACCTGCATTCCAAAGACTCTAAACTTTTTGCCAACATACCACATAACCCCTGAATCAGTATGGTGATGGCCACAAACAGAACTAAGCATATTATTTCTAGCTTTCATAAATGCCTTTGATCCCTCTCCATGTTCGTATAATACATTATCATATTCAACTGATTCAACCCAGTTCCATTTAGGAGTATTTAATACATCATTGTAACCTCTGATCCATTTCTGTGGCAATCCTGATGTAAACATTTTTCTTGAAGCCAACTTGTCATGGTTACCAGTGCAGACATCTGCATTTGGAAATGCTTGATACCATTTAGCTACCTTTTTTATAGCAAGGCTTAATTCATCCCCTGCACTCATGCCATCAGGATCGTGCTCATGATAACTCCATCCATGCGAATCTATAATATCACCGATAAATATTACTTGATTACAGTTAAAGTTTTCATATTGTGTTAAACAAAAGTCTAAATATTCAGGATGTGTAAACGGTTCATGCAAATCACCAATAACAAGGATTCTTCTTTCTTCCTTAATTAGATTATAATATGCAGATAATAGTTTACCTGATATTCTTGGTCTTATTTGTCGCTGTTTCATAATTATCGCCCTTGCCCATTATATTTTTTTTTATAGAGTTTTGAGTTTTTGAGCTTAGATGTTTTTGATTTTGCATGAACATTTGGTCTTTTTGTTTGTTTTTTTTCTCTATGTATAAATGCAGCTTGCCTAGCCATTACTTTTTCCTTTAACTTTCTCGTATGTTCTTCCGCCAAAATAGCCTGCAAAAACAACCCACAATAATTCTTTTACTATTTCTAATTCTTGTATTTGCATATACCATCCAATAACAAAAGCTACTGTTAAAAAAGCTAATGTCAAAGGCCTTACATTTTGAGCAAGCCAACTAGAGCTGTTTGAATCAGCAACCCATCTTTTTGTAATGCCCTCAAACTGATGAATTTCCTGATCTAGTTTTTTTAAGGCAATTTCTTTGTCAGCATCTGACATTTCAGAACCACCAATCAAACTTCTAATTAAACTTCCTGCAGGAGTATTGCCTGCAAGACTGCCCACTACATTAGGGATCTTTTCAAGTAAAAATTTTCCAACTTTAGTTTGATTAAAAGGTTTCTTTGCCATAATTTAAAGTATTTCCTGCTGTGCTAGTAAGTCCAAATAACAAAGGGAGATTTGTTTTCATCATTATCGACATGGATAAAGGTTTCTCCAATTCCAAATCTGTTAAAGCCGACATCTTGCAATGCTGATAATATTTTAAATCTTTCTCTTGAAGAATTACAAGCAATATCGACTGCCTTTCCAACCAAATGGGAGCTGTTGGATTTTCCCCCAACTTTTTTATTGTGTTCGGCAGTTCTATATCCTGAATTAATTTTAAATGGGATTCTCGCTGCACCTCTTGCATTGTCAAGCATTGACAAAAAATCACTATCCATATTAATAAAACTGCCTTTAAGATCAGGTGAATTAAATTCTTCATATTTAAAATGCTTTAACATTATATTGAAAATATTATAATGAGAAATACAACTACTCCTGTTATTAAACTTATTTTTTGATTCAGATTTAAATTATTAAACCATTCTATTAATTTTTCCATCTTATTAAATTTTTAAGTTCCTTGACATTTACATTTGTTTTCACCGCAACCACATTTTTTGTAATTTCTTTTGTCAAAATCCATTGCAGCTTTTAATATTATTTTATCTAGCATGTTATCCATATTTTGCAACATTTCTCTTTGCAAATCAATAACCATTTTTTCAAGTGAATCTTTTGCTTTTACTAAATGCTTTATTTGATCCTCTTTTTTTTCTAATGAATTTTTTAAGGCATCAAGATCGTTGCTTTTAGTTCCTGTGATGGAGCTTATAATTATAGGAATTGATGCGGCGATTGTTCCAATAAGCATCATTACAACCTCTTTGTTAGATTCTAAAACTGGAAATTGTAAAAGAGTTATAATAATACCAATAACAAACAAAAAGATAAAAAGTGAACCGCCGTATGATCTTAGTTCTTTGGCTACTCCGTTGCTTGGTAATTTCATTTATTATAATTTTTAGAAATTGGTCTAAATTTTTTTATAAATCTCTCTTTTATTTTATTCATTCTAATTCCTTGTATTTGGTTTTGTCTAAAATGAATACCTTGAAACATTATTTTAATTTGTTATACTCGTTTGCTATTTTAAAAATTGTATAAATTATAGTGCCAACTAATACTAATATTCTCAATCCATCTTCTAAACTCGGTATAAAACTTATAATCAATGCACTTGTATTAATAGCTGCTAATTGTTTCATTTTATTTAATTACCCAATACATAAAAGTTTGTCCGTTTTCATTTAAAGCATTATCTCCTGTTGCTATTGTAAAACCATCATCATTAAATGTTGTTCTTACTGTTTCGCTAGACTCTTGATCACTTTCATTAGCATAAAGAATTTTCCCTAAACCTCTCACACTATCTTGAATATACCAGTTATCAGTTGAAGCAGCTTCGTCAATATTTTTAGTCATTATAAATCTTGGCTGAAATGGTAATCCTGAAACAGTAACCGAAGATGAAGAACCCTCATATGTTCCGAACTGCATAAAATTAGTATTTCTCATTATAATCATTCCTACATTAGAGGGGTTGTGAGAACTACCTGATTGACCATTAACAACAGATACTGCCATTGTAACTAAAGTTGAAGTAGGATCAATGTATTCACTATAAAAAACTTCTTCTGTGTTAAAAGCTCCTGTTTCTTTATTTGTAGGCGCTGACCTTAAAAATGTTCTCCAGTTAGTAGTAGAATTTAAGTTTTTTAAAATCCAAAAATCTGGAATTGCTGACAATCCGTGTCCAATAGTTGCAGTAGCTCCACTCCTTGTCCCTAAATGAGTTGTCACACTTAACCCTAAATCATCATTTGTTGATAAAGTTGTGTTTATATCTCCTGCTGTATTTGTAGAAGTTGAATTAGGTAATTTCCAACAAAAAGCCACATACGTATCACCACTATTATTTACAAATGAATTGTTCATTACAGTAAATCCATCACTATCAAAAGATGGAACAATTCCTGCTGTGCCACCACTTGCAGGCAATGGTGCTTGAGCAGCATTAGATGACGATTCTAAAACCCTGTCAACACCTCTAGCAATATCAAACAATTGCCATTGTTTAGCACCATTTCTTTTTTTAATCCAAACCATACCAGGCTGAAAACCAACTCCAGTTATTTGTCTGTTATCTTGACTATCACCAGTATAAGTAACAATGTTAAAATGAGGTGAAACAGCACTAACAGCACTAATAGGCAATTTTTTATTTAAACTCATTGAAACTTGCTTTGAAATTTAGCTATATCTGCTTTTTTACTTAATTTGTTTATTTCTGTAATTTCAGCATCTATATCATCTCTTATTTTTTTTCTAGCTGCAATTATATCAGCAGGTGCATCTTTTACACCCTCTGCTTGTCTTGTAATATACCAGTCCGTATCACTTAATAAATCTTTTGCAAATTTTTTAATTTGTGATATTTTATTGCTTTTTAAATCTGACGCACTTTCTGACCAAGTTTTATTTTTTACAGCATAAACAAATTTATTTTTAGATTTGCTAAAACTTAATTTGCCTAACTCCTGAACAGTATAATCTATACTTGGAGTTTCTACATCAAAAAAACCTTCATCTTCTAGTTTACTATCTGATAATTTGTCAAAACCATTAACATAATGTTTTTTACCATCATAATTTGAAGGTAACTTGCCATATATTTTTATTTCATCTTTTAATTGTATTGCTTTCATATCTTAATTATTATGGTTGTGTATCAGTTTGGAATGTATTAATAGTATAATGCAATAAAGCTGCACTATCTGTGTCATCTATACAAGTAAGTGTTATTACATTTTTACCAGACTGGTCTAATTCTGTGCTTCCTATTCTTCTTATTGTTGAAGTAGTAAAGTCATCAGCTAAAGTAATAGCTGCACTACTTAAAGTGCCTGACAAAACAATGTCAATTACTTGCCCTAGTTTCATATTCTGTATTGTTAAAGTAGCTGTAGCTACATTTCCAGTAAGTAAAAAAGTAGTAGCAGTTGAAGCATCTATATTTTGATTCCCTGTAGATGTACTTGTAGCTTTTGCTGTATATCTTGCTTCTAACATTGAATGCTCAACAGCATCATTTGCAATAGTTACTGCACCTGCATTATCCATTGTTACATCACCACTTAAAGATGCAGCAGTAAATCCTGTACCATCTCCAATTAATATTTCAGTACTTGCAACAGCTTTAGCAGATAAATCACCTTCTGAATTTGCATCTCTTACAATTACTGTATTTGCAGCTTGATCTGCAATTTGTCCTAATGATACACCAAAGGCTTGACCTGATATATCTTGTGTATCGGAACTGTAGGTGATTCCGTAAATTTCAGCAAACATCTTTCTAACATTTATAAATGCTGTTCTTAATCCATCACCTGTTGAATCGTTTGCTGTAGTTCCTACATTTAAATTTTGACTTGCCATTTTTTATTTTTTAATTCATATCTATTGTTACCTGTGTTGCATTTACATCAATTGTAAAATCTGTTCTATCTAATGAAACAGGATTACATATTGGATAGATTGCTCCCCATCCCTCTGATCTATTATTATCACCCCACCAAGATTCGCAATATATCTCTCCGTAACTCATAATACCCAGTCTATATTGTAGGATTCATGAAGTGGAGAAACATCAGCATTAGAATTACTAAACCATTCAGGGAAATTACCTGCGGCATTAAAGGCCATGTAATCTAAAAACCTTTGTGTGTAACTCTCTGCTCTATCTCTTGCCACTTGTATAAGTGATTTTAACTCTGATTCTGAAACATCTGTTGATGCTTCTGAAGTATGTTTAAATACTCCTTTATTTGATACAGTTACATGAGCTGTTTTTAAAAATTCATGAACTGTTAAATGCACTAAAATAGGCTTTACATAATCTTCTAACAATGCTTTATACGTTGCAGGAAATGTTGTGCCACTATTTATAAGTGCTGTTATATCGGTAGAAAATTTATTGTATAAATCCGTACCAATTATTTCTCTTAAATATTGTGTTTGAGCAAGATGCATAGAGGGAATAATCTTATCACTATCTATTGATCCTGATAGTATTGTAGATTTTCTTACTACATCATCTTTGCTACAAAATAATACATCTGCCATTATCTCGGTGTTTTAAATTTTTTAGGCTCAAAAAAACCTCTGTTTTTCATATCTCTTGGTCGCATTGCAACTTCTTTAGGGTTTTTAATTGGTTTTAAACCCTCTTTAATTGATTTGTTTACTGATATTTCAGCTTTTGGATTTTTAACATCAGGATTAACATTTACAGCCATAAATGTTTTTCTCATCCAAAAATGGGTGCATGATCCACCGCCTTTATATTTCCAAATGGAATAAGTGTTACTGCCATTTTTTCCCCATCCTGCATTGACCACTTTATTTTCCATAGCTTCAATATCTTCTTTACGATATAATTTATTTGCAGCCACCATTTTTTTACAAAACTCCCTGCTGTTAGCTCTTGTTGTTTGTGGTGCATATTGATAACGAACTCTAAATCTTTTATCTTCTACTACTGCATCTTGTTCACTTTTTGCATTTGGTCTAGCAACTCCAGTAGTCGCTAAACTTAGCATTTTGTCTAGTGCTTCTTCTTGATTATAATCAACTGGTCTTTCATCTACCAATTCCCAGTTTTCTAAATCTTCATCCTCTCCTAATTCAATTAAAGAATCAACATGACTTTCAAGATCAGGTAAATGCTGATTCATTATTATTTCATTATTTTTTTGTTCAATTTTAGATAGCAGTTCCTCTGATCCTTTACCCTGAAACATTGATCGAGCAACCTCTATATCAAACTGCAACATCTGTACTAAAAAAACAATAGCTTGATCTTGAGTAATAATACCTGTTTTTACATTTTCTAAAATTGATAATGCTGATGCAATTTGAGCTCCATTATAAGATGCTTTATTATCTGTAGAAATTTCTAATGGGTTTTCTTCTTCTGTTTGTTCTTCTGCTATTGGTTGTTTATCATCAATAGTATCTCCAATTTCTTCTTCTTGTTGTTCTTTGCTAACAATTTCTTCTGTATTAACAAATTCAATAGGTGTTAAAGTTTCAAAAAACAAGTCTAAAGCAATTCCATTAACAGCTAGAATATCATCAATAGCATTTAATATTAACTCTTGATAAGGTTTAATAACAACATTTTCAAAAAGGTTGTGTGCATTTTCTATTTCTTCTGCATTTGATCCAAGCGAGTTTCCTGTATCTCTGATTCCAACTAATAAAGGAGAAGTAATTCTATTTGCTAGTAATAATTTCCTAGAGCATTCCTCTGCAATATACTGGTAAACATCAGCAGCATTAGAAACTGATACATCTTCTATTGTTGTTTTAGTTTCAGGAGAATCTGAAAAAGAAATAATTGTTTTTTCTCCGTTTGCACCAGTTAGTTTACTCATGATTTCATTTTTTATCATGTGTTGCTTTTCTACTGTTGGCACTCCGTTAGAAAATGATACGAGTTTAGTTCCTGAAAAAGAATTTTGTACCTCGTTTACTAAATATTCTGAAATTTCACATTCTAGTTTACTGTAATTTAAAGCATTACTCCAATCAGGGGGAGAATAATAATGCATGGATGGAATAGATTTTCTAATTATATAAATTTCATTAGGTGCTCCTGATCCAAATACAGGGATTCTAGTAAGTTCCTCAAAATCTTTATAGCTTTCCCATTTTGGATGATAATAATAAGCATTAATTTTACCCTTGTCATCACATTTTTCTGCTCTTAAAGTTTCTCTGTTAAAGTGCATTACACTTTCTATCCTTTTCTTTTTATATGTAATTTGAAATGCAGCTTCGCCTAGCAATTTTAAATCCATTGCTATTTTTTGTAAGCATTTCTTTTTAAACAAAGATTTCATTTGAGCAAATTCATCAGGTTTTTTTGATGCATTATGAGCATTTAAACCTTTGCCATAAATCTGATTTGTGATTCCCTGAATTATTGAACCTGTAGTGGGAGAGTTTAAAAAAGCATCTATGATTTCTGTATAAAAAGAATTTGTATCACCAAAAGCTATCCATTCTTCGTTAGGATTTTCCTCAACTTGTGGTGTTTGATATGCTGATAGGTTCAATATGTGAAAGTCGCTATTATTCATAAATCAAAAAGTCGTTATTCTCCGTTGTGTTCGTAGTGTACTTGCCTGAATTAATAGAATAATCAGCGACAGTTTGGCTTGTACCAAAAATCTTATCTCTGTACAAGACCTCATTCGTTGCTGTATTAGTAATTTCTAGTAAATAATCTTGATCTTTAGAAGTATCTAAAGCTAAGTTTGCTGTATAAGTATAATAATAATCAACTGCTGTTAGGCTAGTAACTGTTTGATTATATACTGTTGTGTTTTGTTGTTCGTTTGTCACTTTAATTCTAAATATTGCCGAGCCAGTAGGTGTGTAAGAACTCGGAATGAAACTTATTACATGACTAGATTGTGTTCTGTCAAGTACTATCATTTTATCACATAAATTGCTGATGATGTTTTTGCCCTACCTGTTTTCTCTAAAACTTCAAAAGCCTTTTCTTTTAGTTCTTTGATTACTTCTGATTTTGAAACTTTATTCCATTCATCAGAATTGTAATCTTTTTTAAATATTTGTTTATTATCTTTTGCCATAATTAAATTTTATGAGTTTTGAAAGGGGCAGAATAAAGCTACCCCCACACAAAACACAATTTTATTAGCTATTTGTACCAATTGTAATTGTTTCAGTTACATTTGATAATCCTGCTGTTGGATTAGTTGCTGTACCACCACTTATAAACATAGGGGGTTCAACTTCTTCACTTGTGAACTCAAGTGTGTAGCCTGATAAATCTGCCATAGCACCACCAGTTGCAATTGTGGCTGATGTCAATTCGTTTCCATGAACTCTACCGAGTAAAAAGAAATTAGAATTTCTATCTTCAACAATTATATGTGGTCTGCCATAAGCAAGCAGCTTAGTTTCAACTGACATTTCCTTAGTTAATTTTGGTAAAACCAAAGTTAAAACTGTAGAAAAATAATTAGTGCCAGTATCTCTTGAGTTTGTCGCTGTTGTAACCATAGTATTTCCAGAGTTCTTTAAATCATATTGAAATAAAGTAGCTGTTCCATTACCATTTGTAATCTGATCGTTTGCATCTATAACAAACGAATGCAGAGAGCCAAAATTAGACATCCAAGCTCTTACAATTCCACCAACTACATCTTTACAATTAGTAGCATAGCCTTTTGTTAAATTACATGCCATTTTTTAAAATTTTATAGCTAGCATTTCAGCTAACAATTATTATGCATATAAAACTACCTCACTACCAATTCCAAGTGCAACTCCTGCTGATCCTCTTAAAATTACTCTTGCATTTTGGCTTCCATCTATAGAACTCATATCTAAAACTGATGCTTGATTTAACTCTGAATAAAGAGATGAACCGAAAATCATGTTATCAGAAGTAGCTGCCATCATTTTAGTAGATGTCATGCCTGGTGCATGTAATACTTTTATACCATCATAAAAAAGTTCTTGCTGTCCTGAATACCAAGTTTGACCTTTGTTATCAATACCAGTTGTTACATTTGAGCTACCTACAGCCCCAAATCCGCCTATCGCCCTGATGTACTTTTGAAAGATAGAAGTAGAAGCATAAATGTATAAATTTTCTTTTCCGTAAACTGCAGTTGGCAATGCATCTACCAATTTTCCAATTTCTGTAGTGACATTTGCCGCTGTTACAGTTGTAGCCGATACATCAATTACATCTGAATTAGCTGCTGCTAAAGCTTCAAATCCATTAAATGGAATATCTGTTGATGATGTTGTATTAGTCCAAATTGCAGATTCTACAGCGGCAGCAGTTTTAGCTACTACATGCTCTAAAATAAAATCTCCGAATGTTTTAGGAATGCCTGATTTAATACCTTGCATTTGCAAACTTTCCCAAGATGATCTGAAATTTTTTGCACAAACTTCAAGGTTTATTTGTATCTCAGTAGGCTCTAAAATAACCTCAGTAGTCGATAGCTCTCCTGAAGAATCAAAATCACAAGTGCCCGGCTTAATTAAATTTGCATCTGAAGTGATAACCTGTAGCACTTCTTTATGTTGAATATTATCTTTAATATCAATTGCACCTGATGCTAAAGATTTACCAGTAAGTAGTGCAGCCTTTAAATAAGGTGAACTAGCTTTACCAGCATATGTTGTTGTAATATTATGGATTGTTGCCATTTTTTATTTATTTTATTATTATTATTATGCTAATGTTATTGAACTTCCTGCACTACCCATTCCAAATAAAAGCCAGTTAGTTCCGTCACAATGTAATTCTACAAAGTCGCCAACTTTTTCTGCTCCATTTGCAAAAGTGATAGTTGTTTCGTTTTCTCCTAATATAGATGCTCCGTTTACTACTACTGTTCCTTGTATTTTACTATCTCCACCAGTAATAGTCCAATCAGTCGAGCTAAATGCTGCTGCAACTATAAATTTAAATGATACTCCTGCTCTAACTGCAGGTAAAGTAACTGCTACACCACCTGATGCATTCAGAAAAAATACTTTTCCTGTATCATTATATTTTAATGTTTTAATTGCACTAATTGTTTCTGTTTTGTCAAATATTCTTTTGACATCATTTGATACATTAATTGTTGTACTCATTTTTTAACTATTTATTATTTTTCTTATTAAATCTAAATGCGAATCTTGTTTTAAAGGATTAAAACTTTTTTGTGATGATAATGCTTCAGGATTATGAGCAATAGGCTCTACAACTTCTGCACTCATTTCAACTTCCTCTATTGATTCTTCTTTTTTCATGTCCTCTTTATTATCTCCTAAAGATTTAATTTGATCTTTAATTTCTTCGAGAACTGTTTTAACTTCTTCTAATTCTTCTTTAGTAGCATAATTCATTTCTTCTTTTTCATCTTCTGCTACTACTTCTTCAGGTTGTTCCTCGCTTTCTTTTGCTTCAACTTCTGCTTCTTTTTCTTCTTCTGCTTCAGCTTCTCCAATAGATGCGATTACACCCTCTGTTTCCACTTTTAAAGTTTTACCATCTTCAAGTGTATAATCGCCAACTGGTAAAGCGATAGATTCGCCATCTTCGTTTTTAATAAATACTTGTTGGTCAACTTCAAATGCTTCAGCTTCTATTTCAGTTCCGTTGTCTAATTTCATTGTAGCCAACTTTACTTCTTTAAGTTCCATTCCTAGAACTGTTTTAATCTGATTTACAATTTCTGTCGCTTTCATAATTTTTAAAGGGTTATATATATAATACAATTGAGTTTAGAAATTCGGTCATATTTTATTAATAATTCCTATTCCTTGAGCATGCATTTCCCCTGTACAGCAGTCAGGATGGTATGTTTTACGATCTTTGCATAAACATCCTCTTTTGCCACCTACAGGAGTAATCCTTGATACTGATTTATATTTTCTTTTTTTCATTTTATTTTAATACAATTAGGAACTCTCTTTCCATTCTTCATTTTAAATCCGTACATTTCATATCCTGCTGTACATGGTGCTTTTAATTCATGTGTTTCGCATGGCATGTACCAACTCTTTTCATCTAGTTGGTGTTCATGGTAACCAGTACAACCTAATTTAGCAGCCATTTCCTCTGCTTTTTGTACACTTGCATAAGCAAGCCTGTCATCAATCATAGCATAATTCTCACTAATAACTTTTGTTTCTAATTCTAATTCTCCTAATTCTCTTAGTTTGTTTCTGCTCCACCCTAAAGCAGCTTTTCCACCCCATAGCAAATAACTAATAGTGCCACATGCTTTTGAATCGTTAGGATCATAATATGTTTCAGCTCTTGATAAATAAGAGTACATCCTCTTAATTGTTGATAATGTGATTTTGCCTTTCTTAGCTAAAGTGGCTGCTCTAACTTTTCCGACTTGAGTAGCACATTTATTGTTTACTTTCTCATTCATTTCAATACCCCTTTTAGCATTGTTTTGAACTCCTTTAGGATAATCATTATAAGATTCTAAAGTAATTTTTTCTGATCCTAAGATGCTTTTTATAACACTAACTAAGTCCTCTGCTTCATCATCCTCAATTTTACTTAAATCTTTTATAGTCTTATCTTTTGGTCTAGCCATTTTATCAGAAAAGTATGCTTCAATACTAAAGCCTTTTACTTTTCCCTCTTTTACATATTCTTGCCACAAAGAATCTGATTCTACTTTCATGCTTATCATCCATGTGCCAACTGGAACATCTAAATTGTAATGTCTTGATTTATCTTTTTCTGATTCTACTATCCAAGATTCTACAACTGTCATGCCCTCTAATTCAACATTATGTTCTAAAGTTGCTTTAGATTGGTTTCCTTTTTTAAAAAACATTTGGGATGCTTTTCTTACAGTTTCTTTTGAAAAGAAAATATAATATTCATCCTCTTTATTTTTTCTAAATATGGGTTTATTAGGAACTAGAGCTGCACCAACAAGTAGTCTTTTTTCTTTGTCTTGTTCTGCAAACTTATATTCCTGTTTTTTAAGTGCAATAAAATCTTCTTCTATTGCAGGGTTTTCCACTACCGAAATAGCTTCAACTCCTATATCTTCTTCATCTAATATTAATTCTACTATTCTCATAATTTATCCAATTGATGCTTGTTCTACAATATTTCTTTCTAATGCTTGTGCATTTGTAACATCATTACTAACAACAAATGCTTGTACTGGTTGTTTTTCATTTTCTCCTAGTGCTACTGCTAATTGATTTTCAGGAGCAGAGCCTACAACATTAAATGCAGGGGGAGCAGGGGGTACTGGTGCAGGCCTACCACCGCCACCACCACCACCACTTGTGCTTGGTTTTGGTACTGCAAGTATTGCTGCTAATTGTGCTGCTGCCATAGCTCCTGCAATACCTGCTTGTATAGCAGGATAAGCAGGATTTAAAATTGTAATAGGGGAAGCCTGTGCTGTTTTAAAAGCATTTTGCACACCCTCAATTCCACCCATAGTAACTTGAGCTACTGAAACTGCTTTCCCTATTGCTGATCCCTCTCCTGCTAATGCTTTTATAGAATTTAAAGATTCTTTGTCTTGTTGTTTAGCTATTTTTGTTGCTGTTTCTTTTAGTTTTTTATCATCTTCTATAGCTTTATCTGAAATAGCTTTTGCTTTATTTGCAGCATCTAGCTCTTTTTGTGCATTTCCATCTATTAAATCTTGTTGTTCTTTTAATAAAGAATTAGTGTTTGTTAATTGTTCTGCTCTAAGACCAGTAACATGAGCTTCAACATCTACTAATTCCCTTTGAGCATTTATAAGTGCTAATTGTAAATCTAAATTATCTTTGTCTATTGCTAAATTTTCTTCTGCTATTCTTACGTTTTCTTCAGCATTAGTCATCATTGTTTCTTGTTGTTCATCTAAGATTCTTCCAAGCTCTTTATTTGCTTCAATTCTTTTTTCAATTGTTAATGAAACATCATCTCGTATTTGCCTTTGTAATTCAGCATCCCTATCATATTGCTGTAATAACTTAGCATTTATAGCTTCGTTTATTTGTGCCTGTTTATTTAAATCAGTTAAATTTTTAGCAGAATTAAAAGTTTGTTTTGCATAATTTTTTACACTTTCTGCAACCTTTTCAAAACTTTTGTCCTGTCCTGTAAATACATCTACTGTTTCTTTGCCTGCTTCTTTAATTGTTTCAAATGCACCTTTAAAATCCCCTTTTACAAGTTTCATAAATGATTCGCCGATTAATCCAAAAACTTCCATTAATTCATTAAAACGATCTATTGTACCTTGTATTACAACATCATATAATTCAGTAAATGTTGGCATGGAAAAATCACTTACAAAAGAAACTAGATCGTTAAAGACAATTTTTAAAGCATTCATGGCTGTACTCATTGTGTCTACAACCTTTTGATTGCTCATAAATAGTTCTGTAAGTTTCTCAAATATAACTGCACCTGCTTTAAATAGTCCACCAGTCATAACAGCACCCACACCAGTTAATGCTTTTTTAATACCCCCCATAGACTTAGAAGATTTTTTAGCTTCTTTGCCTACATCTTTTAATTGACTTTCAATACCCTCTAATCTTTTGACAGCATCTCCAAGTTTAGCTTCTAGCTCTAATGTTATTTTTTCTGCCATTTTTTAAGTAGTGTTAATTTTATTATTTCATTTATTGATTGTGGAATCTTGTTTTTACCTAAGGCAAAATTTGTTAATTCTCCTTTTAAATTATTTTCTTTTGCTACATCTAGCATATTTATTATATCTCTTATCATGTTATTAATACAGTATTATCAATAGTTACAGTCATTGAATCAATTCTTACTCTAGCCTTATCAATAGTGTCTGCTCCTTGTGAATCATCTTCAGGAATTATTACATCTGCTACAACATTTATTAGTTCTAAATTGCTTAAACCTGTTTCAAAATTTGTGCTTATTGTGTTTATCTTATAGCTGTTTGTAAAGACAACTAACAAATCTTGAAGTTTTAATTTAGATATTATTGATATTGGTAGATATGCTTTAAACTTGCTTAATCTTCTGTTTTTATTAAACGTAGATTTTATATAAGTTTCATAAAATGTTTTAAATAAAGTATTTGGAAATACCTGATTTGTGTATTCTCCTAATTCAGCATTGAAATTAATTGTTGGTGAAGCAAGAGTAGTGTCTGTTGGATCAATTTGATTTGATGGAATATAATATGTTGTTTTACTTACTTTGCTGTCTGTCGCTAATTGTACAGAAATAGCATCTCCACTTGTAACCTTATGAGGATAAAATAATAAAGGTTTACCTACATGACTTTCTAAGTCTAAATTAGCCGACCATCCCCATTGTATTGTAGTGGCTGTACCCCCAGTTGCATTATAAAGCCTTTCAAATTTCATGTGTTCAAAAGGCAATTTTATCTGATAACTTCCTTGCCCTAAGTCTTGATGTGTTTCTTGCTCATAATTAAGTGTTCCCCATTCTACGTTCTCCATTTCATAATGCTTTGCAGCAAACGTAGTATCTAATCCCTCATAAGTTAATTTAATTTGATTATAAGGCATTATAGCATTAACCTCACTTGTTGTTTTGTCTAGGTGTTCTGTAATATCATAACTGCTTGTAGAACTTGCATAAAACTGATCTAGGGTTTGTACTTTTATATAATTACCAGTTTGAAGTATGCCATTATCTCTATCTAATTTTTGAGCTGTAAGATTAAACATTTGAAACAGACCAGTTAAAAAATCTATAACTTTTATTTCAGGGATTTCCCTTGCCAAGTTAAATTCTACATTTGTGGAAGTTGTTATATCTCCCTCCATTGTAAAATACTTATTTTTCATTTTACCGAAAGCTCCTGATTTTACTCTTTCTAATACTGTAACTTTTAAATCAAATGTTGCTGATTGACTTGATGTAGTTTCAAAATGAAATGTATATAAATCTAATCCACTATCAATCCCAATTAAACCAAATGTCGCACTATCAGCAGAGCCAGTAATTTCAGCAGAAGTAAAAAAAGTAGTACCATTTTTTCTTATTACTAATTTATATTTACTAGAAACTCCTGTTGTAACTTCTAAATTGTGAAATCTCCTTTGTACACTACCACCAAAAATTCTGTTTTTAAATCCTAAATTGCTTTGTGGTTTAAATTCATGATGCCCCTGAAAATCAAAATTTTTAAAATTATCAATCGTTAATTCTTTAGTAGCATTATCAGCATCCTCAACAATATTTCCCTTTCTTCTATGCATCCACATATATAAATTGTAAAATGTAGGGTTTGTTGTGCTAAAAAAATCTGTACTAAATTTTATATCGTATTGTTCTTCTATGGCCCTAATGATATAATACACTCTTAAAGCAGGTTTTAACTGCTCATATTTTACACCCTTAACACTTGATCCAACATGGAGATTTCCTGTACCTGCTGAATCTTCGCCACTCTTGTAATACAACCTTTCTGTATGTGTAATTAGAGGAACTAAAACAGCATCAGTAAAACTTTCTCCCATTCTTAATAAATTAAGTGGTGTTTCCATATAACTGGAAATATTATTTGCTGTATATTCTATCTGTAAATTTTGTAGATTTTCTAATGCATCTAATTTATCTTCACCAACTAAATCTTTTAAAGTAATTGTATCACCAAAAAATGTCAAACGATAATTAACAGGTTTGTTATTATTCATCTGTACCCCCTCAAATTTTATCTTGCCTTTTTTAAAAGGTTTATAATTTAAATTAAGTACGGATTCTTTTTTAGTCCGAGCATCAAAACCCTCTATATTAAAATTATAGAAATGCTTAAATATTTTATTATTTGTTTTAGAAGCAGGAACATTAAATGTTTGCGTAAAATCTGTAAAGACTTTTTTTATATCTCTAACATTTTGAATAGACTGATTTAATTTTACACTTTCGTTATCGTGTAATTCAACCTGTTGATCTTCTACATATAATTGTAAATTTTGTCTTTGCATTATCTGACATTATTTATTTTATTAAATGCAAAATCAAAGTCTATTGTATAATCTATTAACTTGTCGTTTAAGACTGTTTTCATGCTCATAGATTTACTTTTAGGAATTATAGGTAGTGTCTTACTGTCTATCCTTATCCAAGCATTCTCGGTTAAAAATAATTCTTCAATAGCTGTTGTAAAATCTTCGCTTACATAACCAGTATTTACAGTCAGAGTAGTTTGAGCATTTGTATTATACCTCTGTCTTTGACCATCATAAGTGTTATAAGTAATATTAGATTCATTTACTGTATTTACTTTATAAGTTTCATCTTTAACATTAAACTTTTCTGTTGTCTTTTTAAATACATATAAATCCTGATAAGCTCCGTATTTATTTATAAATGTAATTTTATAAGGTGTAAATTTTGGCTCACAAACATTATTGACAACCATAGTTTTTACAACTGTAGAATCATCAGTCGCATAGATAACTACATTATCTGTTGTATTTGCAGGAACAGTCAAATATTGTATTTTTTGATTTGAGTTTCCTGAATCTGTAACTTGGGTTGTTGTGCTTCCAATAACATATTTTCCAACTCCCTCTGCAAGTATTGGAATCTTACAAGCTGTATCATCAGGCACATAAATATTGCTTGTAGTAATTAATGCATTTGTGCTTAATTGTGGGTTTATTTCATCCTCAAAATATCCAAACCCCTCAAAGGCTAAATAATGATTAGTAAATGTACCCCCTGAAGCAAAGGCTTCATTTGTATCACTATCAATTAATGTTGTAGTAATTGAAACCCATTTAGTTGTGCTTGTGTAATCATTATTAAAAGTTACATCAATATAATCTTTTACAAGTTCACCGATCTCAATAACTATATTGCTATCACTTGATAGCTTTTCTTTTGAAATAGTATATCTTAAATCATCATCTGTAAAACTTCCTTGAGTTCCAGTATAAATATATATGTTTAAATCTGCTCTAAGTAATGCCATAATTAAGGATAGCTAGGATATGCGTTTTGAGTATAAATATTTGTTTGACAAGTTGCTGTTGTTTGAGCAATTATCTTTCCGTTATTGTCTATTTGTACCATTTTAAAAGGTGCTCCAGTATTTCCTATCTGTGTGCCACTAACAACATCTGCACCATACCACAAATTGTTGCCTGAAAATCTTTGAGCACCTACACAAATTGATGCTCCTAAATGCCCTGATACAAAACTTGCACTTAATGTAGAAACTGCAGCTATAGAAACTCCAAAAGTCCATGCAGTATTATTATTACAAACATCTGTTGGGTTGTTAAATCCAATTCTTGTAATAAAAAAATTATTAGTACCACATGAAAAAGAACTAGGCATGGGGGGTTGTTCTATAACTTGTGTACATGGTGCTAAATTACTTCCTGCAGTACTTGCTTCAGTATGAGTTACACCATCAATTGTAACTGTAAATCCTGCTGATAATCTAATATTAAATGTTACTGTTCTGTTTATATTACTTGTTGTATTGTTTGCATCAAAACGATTTGAATTACTTGAGCTTGGATTAGTTAATGTTGTGCTTATATGTGTACCCCCTTGAGTTACAAAAGGAACATCAACTGTTCCGTTGGGTAAAATTCTAACATTAGTTAAATTATCACAAGTAAAAGATTTTAACGAAGTTGCACTAGCCTGTTCTATTGTATAGGTACAATCTAAAGTGCCACTATTTGTAAATCCTGATGGTATTGTCCATGATATTTTTATATATACATTTCTAACAGAGCCAGTAGTATTTGCAGGAATTACTGGTGCTAATGCAGTTCCACTTGATATTGCTCCGTAAGAATCAGAATGACTTGTAAAATTATAAACAAAAGCTGATGGTTGTATTCCTGTAATTGATGCAGTACCTCCATTAAAAGTTCCATCAGAATTAAAACTAGCCCCTGCATAACCAACAGCTACATTTGTAGAATCATCTGTTGTACAATGTAATGCTTTTACACAAGTTGTAGCTACTGTAAACTCATCTACAACCTCGCAAGCATCTGTTGCATTTTGTGCTGTTACATATACTGTTGCTGTTTGACAAGTAGCAGTTCCAGTTATTGTTAAAGTTGATCCTGAAATAGATGTGCTAATTACAGAATTTGTTGGTATTGTTCTAACATTATAATTGCTAATAGCAACTGCTCCAGCTGCAAATTTAGTTGATAAATTAATTGTTTGTGTTCCATTTAATCCAGTAATATTAGAAATTGCAGAAGATATAGTAGGGCAGTTAGCTCCACCTGTTGCAACTGCTTTTACAGGTTGTGTTGCTGTAAGATCACAAGTTATAGTTCCTGAATTATCATATCCATTTGGAATTGCAATAGTATATGTTATTGTTCTAGATATTGTACTGGATGTTGTGTTTTCTGCAAATGTTGTTACAGAGCTGCCGACAATAGTTCCATTTTGTAGTACAGGCTCGTTAATAACTCCATAAGCATTTACTTCAAAGCCTGTAGGATTAGCCATAAATTTATTACCTGTACAAGCAAAAGTTCCTAAACTTTGACTTGGCTCTGTAAAGCTTAAAAAATAGGGTGATCTTGAATTAATCTTTGTACTCATTTTATTGTAAATTCTTTAAATCTTTCTTTAACATCTAATCCAAAAGCTTCTATTACTTGATTAGGTAAATTTTTATATCCCATATCAAAAGACTTAGTAAAAAAAAACTTTGCAGGGATTCCTTTTTGATATATAGATTTTGCTAATGCAAATTTTAAACTTTGTCTGCTTTTAAATTTACCCTGTTTTGATCTTGGGGCAATACCTTGTTTTATACTCCATTTATCAAATACTTTTACAGGGGGCATTTTGTTTTTATATTTAAAAGGGGTGTTTCTATTTTGTAAATAATTTGATTTTGTTCCTTTAACTCCCTGATCTATAAATTTTGCATAATCAATATCTTTCATAAATGGAAATCTTAGTAAAAAACTATTAGGCATTATTTCTAAAGCATAATCTATTGACTTATAAAGTTTTCCTTTTTTTGATCCTGACTTAGATAATCTTGATCTTGACTGTTGAACAACATACTTGCCAAAATTAATCATAGCTTCTTCTGTATTTTTAAATATCTCTTTTAGCATTTAGTCATATCATTAGCCATATTAATTGTAAAATCTACAGTAATACCTGCTAGGTTATTTTCAAATCTTTCTTTAAATGGGCTGCAGGAAAATGAACTATCTAATTCATAATCTGCATGATAATTATTGTGTCTTGCAAGGAGAGCTTGTAAACGAGCAGATACATTTAACATATTATTAATTGCATCTAATTCATTATTATTTTTTCTTATTAAATCTGTTGTAGAATCTTTAGATATATCTACAATATCCATTAATAAAATACTTACTGATAAGGATATTCTATTTGTTTGAATATCTATGCTTTCTATAATAATGTGAGCTAAAGGGAAAATTGTTTTTTTATTTAAGTCTATTTCGTAGATATCCCCTTGGCTCACTTTATTAATAAATGGCTCTGCACTTAATGCAGTTTTAATATCATCTATAACTTTAAAATATGTGTTCATAATGTCTTTACAAAAACAGGTGTAAGATTTTCGTTGTTTTCAATTTTTAATTGTGTAAACTCATCAAGCCATTCTAAAGCATCATTAAATTCTAATTGTGGATTTTTTTTAATTATACAGTCAAGAGCTTTCCAAAAATCATAAATAGCAACTTTAGGTTCATTAGAACTTACACCAATTAGAGCTTCTTCAAAACCATCAGATAGGATAATTTCTTCATCATCATTTAACAGTTTTCTTTCGTAAAGAGAATCCACTAAATTATTTTTGTCTTGCATTTTTTATCTGTTGTTTTTCTAAATCGTTTTTTTCTTTAGTAAATGCTAGCCATGTTAAGCATGTATTTATATCTAATTTTTCCACTTGTTCAAATCTTGTGACATCTTCTCTAGCGAGTGAATACATTGAGCTGTACCAACCCCACTTTGCTGCAAAGCTCGAAGCTGATGTGGCGTAAGTTTCTTCATTTCTTTCGCTGAAAAGTTGAGGATAATTTGCATGAGTTCTTTTCTTAAATTCGACAAAAAAAAAATTGCACCAAAGGCCACATCTAAGGGCATTTGCTTCATAAATTCTTTTGTTTCTCCGTTATAGTCCTCAATTAAATAACGATCATTAAAAGTATCTTTTACAGGCCTGTATAAAACACTCATAGCCTTATCCATTGTTTCCCAATCCCCTGAAAAAGTATCAGCATCTACAAACTCCCCAAATGTCATTTCTGATAATTGAGGATGAAAACCAAAATCCACACCACCTAAATTGAATATTTTTTGAAGCTTGGGTTTTTCATTAAACATATTTGTAATTACTTCTATTACTTTTTTTATAGAACTGTATTTTATTTTATCTACATCTGCAATAGG
>Ga0181393_1000072_pt1 | contig 30630 bp, 26 predicted proteins | sample 16SPOviralmetaG_FD_130122 | JGI IMG/M metagenome (GOLD analysis project Ga0181393, IMG submission 130122) | Marine viral communities from the oligotrophic San Pedro Time Series (SPOT) site, San Pedro Channel, CA, USA - 16 SPOT_SRF_2010-10-21 | ecosystem: Environmental > Aquatic > Marine > Strait...
TTGCAAGTAGAATACTTCACGAGCCGTTGAAGGCTTCACGCGATACCATAGACCGTCGGCAGTATCGACAGGAAAGCGGAAATCCGCCCCCTCATCTATTCGGGTGATGAACTTAGGCCCTACTTCTGGTTCACGTTCTTGGAACATCGTTAATTATATTTATCGATATATTAAGGAATGTGAAGGAAAAAATTCAATCTTCCTTGGGGATGATCTCAACGTCCACTACATCACTTCTCATCCGCGACACCGCCCCCTTACCTTTATCCGCTAGACTGTTGTTAAGGACAGACACGTCGATTACGAGCTTACCCTGTCCTGAACCCCCTCCCTTAGCATTTAAACCTAAGTTCCTTCTTATAAGTTGGTCTAGTTCGGAGAGTTCCCTTACGGTTCGAGGTGCCTTAAGGTTCTTTATCGAGTCTCTAAGTAGTTTAATACTGGCACTAGCAATATAGCTTTGATATTGGTCAGCGGGGGTTACTTGGGCGTCAGCTATTTCTGCTAACTCCGCGTCTTCTTTAGCGGAGGCTATCCGCCGAAGCTCACTAGCCACATCACCATGGTAGTCCTCTAAGATGTCGTCGGCGTGTTCCCCCTCTTCGATTCGTTTTTCAACCGCCTCCACTGCCTTGTTGTCGGCCTCAATAAGGGGGCGAAACACACGAGCGGGTAGGCTGGCTTTCTTGAACCACTTCCTCACCGTCTCTCGGTGGACGTGCATCTGATTAGCTATCCCTTTATTAGAGAGCCCCTGTTGTAATAGAGTGTAAGCCTCTTTGAAACGGGGGTTCTTTGCCATCTGTTCATCAAAGAGTTTCTTGTCAGTTGGTTCTGAGTCCATTAAAGTGATGTCACTATGAGTAAGCGGGTCTCTAAAAGCAAGCAAGTTCTTGAGCCAAGGGTCAACCCTACGACGAAGGAGATGGACGTGGGTGGTCTGGCTATTAAGACAACTAGCCTTATTACGGCCTTACTATATGGGTTCGCACACCACCCTAAGGTAATTGCGAAGGAATATTACTTCTGGAGAATATGTGACGAACTTTGGAACCGCGACGATTTACCAGAGCCTATGATGGTCCGGCACCCTTGGGCGGAACAAATGATACGGGCCGCAATTAAACATAAATATTTAGCGATTGGGGGTTCAGCTTCGTCTGGTAAGTCACACACGATGGCCGCGTGGGGTATCGTCCAGTGGCTAAGTCAGCCTCGCGATACACTGGTCCTGATGACATCGACCACCTTACGGGAAGCACGGAAAAGGATATGGGGTTCAGTAATGTCTTTGTTGTCGGTGATTGACGGTGCGCCGATCAAGATAAGGGACTCAATCGGGAACGCCGCGTATATCGATGAAAACGGGACGCTTATCGAACGGGCTGGATTATCACTTATCGCAGCGGAGAAGTCTAAAACACGGGAGGCAATCGGCAAATTCATTGGAATCAAACAGAAGCGTATAATACTTGTCGGTGACGAACTCAGTGAAATCAGTGAGGCTATCCTTAATGCTGGACTGACTAACCTATCTAAAAACCCGTTTTTCCAGATGATTGGTATGTCCAACCCAAATAGCCGATTCGACGCTTTCGGTGTCTGGTCAGAGCCTAAGAAGGGTTGGGAGTCCATAGATACACAGACCGCTGATGAGTGGACAACGAAATGGAGGGGACATTACCTACGACTAGATGGGGAGAGGAGTCCTAATATTACGTTAGGGGAAGTTAAGTATCCTTGGCTACCGACCGCTGAGAAACTAGCGGAAGACAGGGCTCTATTAGGCGCGGAGTCTAGGGGCTACATGCGAATGGTCCGAGCCGTTTTCTTCGACAGCGATGAGACAACCGGAATCTATTCGGAGGCGGAGATGACTAAAAGCGGGGCCTTAGGTGACGTAGATTGGGTAGAAAAACCGACGATTATCGCCGGATGTGACCCTGCTTTCACTACAGGCGGGGACCGTACTATATTATATACCGCTGAGGTTGGCTACGCTCGTAATGGTCAGTATGTTTGTAAATTAGGGGAGGCGATACATCTTAATGATGACGCTACAAACAAAGCGGTTCCACGCACCTACCAGATTGTCCATCAAATTATCGACCACTGCAAACGACGCGATATTTCAGCTAGTAATCTAGCTATTGACTCCACCGGAGCTGGCGCACCTTTCTGCGATGTGTTAGCTGGCGAGTGGGAGAGTTCATTCATGCGCGTTACTTTTGGCGGTAAAGCGTCCGACAAGCGTGTCAGTATGAACAGTCAACTTACAGGTGAAGAACTCTACACGAACCGTGTGTCAGAACTCTGGTTCGTTGGTAAGGAGCTGATGAGGACAAGGCAGATCTACGGAATATCGTCGGATTTAGCTAAAGAGATGTGTGCCAGAAACTACGATATGGTGAAAACCGGATCACTTAAAGTGAAGATCGAATCAAAATTAGAGTTCAAAGCTCGGTTCGGTAGGTCACCTGACTTAGCGGATGCCGCGTTCCTTGCTCTTGATTGCGCTCGACAGCGGCTAGGGCTCGTGGCTGTTGACCCCCCGAAAGACGAAGATGGTAAGGGGTTCAGGAAACAGGTAACGATTAAGAGCCTGAGTGGTGCCTTAGATAACCCAAATACGACTCTATTGAGTTGACTTTTGGTGCTGTAATTATTTCCCTACATATATAAAAACTTTTCTTTAAACCCTTTGGTGCTGTAATTAGTAATAACAGCACCAAAGGCTATACGCGGACTTTTTTTTCCGATATACATAGAATTACCACAGCGTTGACATTACGTAGCTAAAAAGCTATTCTCACCCGTCGTGGCAAACTCCCGCTTTAAACGTCTCCCCTCAGGCCGTATACAGTATCACGGCGAAACCTTTGCTGGTTTCAACAAGCCTAAGAGAGCGCCAAAAGGGTCTAAAAAGAAGTTTGTCGTTCTAGGCAAAGAGGGAGACAAAATCAAGAAAGTTTCTTATGGCCACCGCGATTACAGCGATTTTACAAAACACAAGAACCCTAAGCGACGTGCGAACTTCCGTGCTCGCCACAACTGCAAAACCGCAAAAGATAAAACCACCGCTCGCCACTGGGCTTGCAAACACCTTTGGTAACTATGGCTAGATATAGAGACGACGAAGAAGATTTAGACACCGCCCCCGTAGACGAAAACGGGATGCCCGATTCTACACAAAGCAAGGCCGCCCTTTTAAAGGACGCTAGACCTAACCCTAAAAAGTCTTTTACTGAGGATAACCTACCTGAAGGTTATATGGTAGGTGGAATGTCTACCGCTGAGTTTAGAGACGCAAATAATAATGGGCTAGAGGATAGAGGCGAAGGTATATATCTAGGTAGGGACCTTGAGCCTAAGCCGTCCAACTATGGGGTCCCACCTACTGGGGGAATGTCGGGGCCTTCGGGCCCTACACGAGGGTCTGTATTCAACCCCCCATCGGCGCAATCCGATGAGTTTTATTTCGCAGCAGCTGGAGCTGACACCCCTCCAACTCCATCTGATCCAGTAGGGGCGGTTTCACCGCAGCCTGCCGTAGCTCCAGCAGCCCCCGCTCGAAACTTCTTTGATTACTTACCAGATAAGGATGAGAAAGGGTTCTCAGCACTACCTAAAGCCGAGACTTATGATCAGGCAACCGAAAGGGTCTCTTTCTTTGAACAGACCGGACAAGACATGAAGGCGTTTGTTGCTCGTCAAGACCCTCTGTTTAAACGTTCCTTTGCTAAACAGGCTCAGACAGGCAAAAGCACTTCTCCTTTAATGTTGAGGGGCCAACCTTTAGAGGGTAACGAGAGGAGAAGGGCCGCTAGAGAAGAAAGAGAGGCTGATAAAACAAAAGACCCCGCCGTCGCGAGAGCCTTACGGGCGAGTGCCGCTCAGAGAAGGGCAAGCCAGCCTTCCATCAGAACCCCTCAAGATAAGAGGCAAGAAATGGAAAGAGGTATGCAAAAAAGGGACGTGCTACAGGACACCTTGGAAATGGGCCAACAAGCCGCTGGCGGGGCTGTTGTGAAAGAATCGACTCTCGGAACCAGCGACGGTAAAGGTCTATCGAACGGGTATCGTCTCGAAACCACCGCTAAAGGGGGGGTAGGAGCGAAAGCTCCATTAGGTGATAGGGGAGGGAAAAAAGATGACAATAAAAAAACAGGGGCCTTAGCTTACCAAGATGACGACAAACTTTTAGGGATGTCCGATGGAATATCTACTTACCAGTATTCACGGGTCGCCCCGCTACAGATAATGTTACAGGACCTCAAATCTAGAAGAGCATAATATGGCACAGGAAATAGACAGATCGGATTTCGCTGATATTGCGGGGACATTCTTTGGGGGGTCATACACACCCCCTTCTCCTGTAACTGATCAAGCGGGTTTTGAACGGTATGCTTCGTTTGCTCAGAACGAGTTGATGCCCTTAATAGATAAGCAGGTTAAGTATCAAGAGAGCATTAAGAGGCAGCGTAATGCTGATCTAGCTTACCAACAGACTCAGCTAAGTATGCAGAAGAGTCTAGATGAAGCAGCAGCACAACGTAAGAACTTCCAGACACTTTCCTCGATTGGTAACTATGTTGATAGTTTGATCGAAGGAGGGGGCGACGCCTCCGATATGCTGAATAGTTTTTATGAGATAAGGTCTAAATCGCCCCTCTTTGACCCTCAATCCATAAAGTTTTTTAGCCGCTACGAGGATCGTATTAAAGCCATAGGTGTGCAACAGAAAGCAGCAGAAGCCCCCCAAAAGATGGCAGATCAGAATCTAGCGCAAGCTTATGCCTACGGTATGCCTAAAGACTTGCTAGACCAAAACATCCTTACCGGAATCTATAGAGGGGACCCCGAAGCTAAGGAAATAGCGTCGCAAAGCCTAAGCACGGTAAAAGAGTTAGAAAAGCAGGAGAAGAGGGAGAGTGAATACCTTAAACTACAGAAAAGTGAACTTGAAAAGTTAGCTAGTTTCTCCCCCACCCCAGCGGATTTTACTACAATAGTCGAGGTGGCCGGAGGGGAAGATGAAATGAAGTTTAAAGCATTAGACTTCGATACTATGTATAAAGCTATACAAGCACGGATGCGGATTGACGGTAGCTCAGATGATCCCGCTGTATTCAAAATGCTCAGTGATAAATTTATTATAGATCCTGAAGAAGCAGTAAAGAGTGGTTTATCCCCTGAAGAGGTGTTAAGAACCCAACTTAATTTTATACAGACTATTAAGAGAGACTCTAATATAGAGCTGAAAAGGGTTACAACTACAGCAGACCCAGCTTCACCATTCCAAATGTCTCCCGCTAAAAGAAAAGAACAAGAAGATATCTACGGGTCTTTTGGCCTGACACCACCTAAATAAAAACTCTCCCAACCCTTACATATAATCAGCCATGCCTGAACTTACTCCATTCCAAGAATGGTCCCCATCTAGCGGACCTATTGCCGACCCTATTGAAAATAGGAAACAGTATTCTAACTACGTTCGGGAGGAGTATTTAAAAAGCGGAGAGTATACCCCAGAGGTAGAAGAAGATATTTTAGGGGCGACGGCCAAGGGTTTAGTAGAAGTTGAAGGGGTTTCCCCCCAAGACCTAGAAGGAACACTTTCGCCCCCTCCACTCACTTTCGAGGACAAGACACGAATACTCGAAAAAGTTTTAAGAACGGGTTACCTGTATACAGAGGGTCGTGAAAGCAGTGCCCTATACGACTTCACTAATTTTATCGACGATGGGTCAGAGGAGGCTCAGAAACGTAAGCAGCCAATACAAGAGGCCGCTGAGTCATTCGTCGAGAAGTATTATAATCAAGCCGCTAAGACAGCCGTAGCTAGAGAGCTTACCCCATACGCCCGTATCCAAGCCGATGACGGTAGCATTACCCTCATTGGAGGAGGTGCCGCAGAGGGCCTTAGTCCTTATAAGGCTTACAAGCAGTCCCTAGACAGTGGGATGATTCAAGCTGATGACGCTCCACTTATATTCAGAGGACAACAGAAAGACGAACAAGGGTTTGAGATATTCAGATACGAAAACGTTTCCACCGCTTTCCACGCCTTTCAACAGGTAGAGGAATCATTTTTCAGTGATTCCATTAATAGGTTAGCCGAAGGTATGGCAGAGACGGGCGAGTTGAACGAACAGGACACTGAGTTCTTAATACGCCAACTCAAAGAACAGGTACCTGCCGCCAAAGAAATCCCTGAGGGGGACATCGTAGCTGCCCTTGATTACTATGTGGGTAGGCAGTCTCTCAATTACACAGATTTCGATGATGAAGATCTAAGCAATAACGTAAGACGTTTCGGTTTAGGTCAGGTGGCCGTCCACCCTCAAGCGATGGATAACACTGAGGTCTTTGAGGCTACGATCTCTCAGTTAGCTGATCCAGAAAAAGAAAAGCTTAGAGCGGACCGTGAGGCCTACCGTGAGGCAGCCTTCACTGAGTATAGCCAAGCGTTCCAAAGGAGTTACTTAGCGGATGAGTGGACCACTGCTGTTTCGGAGGGTAAGGATAAGGGCATGACTAACGGAGAGATCATTGACGCTTTCACGGCGGAGCATGATGAAGAGTCTTACGGGTATATCAGAAACGAGGTCTTAGGGCTCGTCGGTAACTCTATCCCTGAGTCCATCACTGATATTGTCTGGGGTGTTGGCGCGATGTCTGGAAATGAGTTCGCTAGGGAATCTCTACTTGAAAACGAAAGAGACAGACAGGCTAAACGAAGAGTAGCTCAAATTTTAGGTGAGGAAGTAAACTGGGGTATCGAATTATCCTCAATGGTCGCCCCCGTTATTACGGACCTTACCGCCACCGCTTTAATCACTAAAGGCACCGCCGGAACCGCTACTGCCGCTTACTTAGGCACTAGGCTTACAGCTAAGGGGTTAATGAATACCGTCATCAAAGGTAGTTTACGCCAAGGCGCGAAAGAATCATTGGAGGAAGCCGCAGAAAGGGTATCAATAGACCTCATCCGTAAAGTCGGATCTAAAGAAGCGACTACGGCTAACGCCAAGACAGCTATCCAAGCCTACACAAAGATGCTCCACTCTAAGGTCCCTACTGTTTCGAGTATCTTTATCACCGCCGGAACCCGTAGCGGGACCATGACCTACGCATCTGTGTATGACGCACTAGGCAGGACTGAAGAAGGGAAAGCCCTTACCGACGAAGAGAGGCACCAGAGGGCCCTGAAGACAGGCCTCATTGCGGCTGTAACTACAGGGGCTATTACTTCTGCCTTTACCTTAGGTGGTTTAGGCGGTCTTGAGAGTTACCTCATGACACGCGCTACAGTAGGAGACGCGAGGAGAATGTTTACGGTCCTCGCTAAAGGTTTATCCGCTTCTGATGAAACCCTAACTAAGAGTCAGTTTGGTCAAATCTTAGGGGCCATCACTAAGAAACACGCGCCTAAATACTTTAACGCAATAGCCGTCCCCAGAGGCGTAGCCGCTGTTGGTATGGGGGCAATAGGTGAGGGTCTAGAGGAGGGGCTCGATGAGTATATCAACACCCTTATTCAGACCGTCGCAACCGCGAGGGATGATTTAAGTTTTGGAGAACTGATGGCTCATACCGGAACCGCTGCTGCTTACGGCGCAACATTTGGTGCAGGCATGCAAGGGGCTCGACGGGCCTTCAGCCGTATATCCGGTGCTTCTGATGTATTTGAAACGCAAGAGTCCCGTAAGCTTATGGGTGAGAGGGTGCGCGAGGACATGGTCAGCAGGTTAGAAGAAGCCGGTAGCCCAATGTCCGCAGAGGTAGTAGGTGAGAAACTACAGGGTATTATCGATAAAGGGGAAAAGGTTTCCGCCGACAGTGCTAAAGAGACTGAAGAGAAACCAGATGAAGAACCTAAAGAGAAAGCACCTGAAGAGAAAGCAGCTAAGAAAGCAGCTAAGAAAGTAGCTAAGAAAGTAGCTAAGGACAAAGTTGAATCTGAGACTGGCGGCTTTGTCTTCACCATCGAGAACAACGATGTAGGCTTTGTCTTAGAGGTTAAAGAGAAGTTCTCGAAGACAAGAAAGAAAGTAAATAAAGCAGCTGAGGAAACAGCAGCTAAGGAAACAGCAGCTAAGGAAACAGCCGCTAAGAAAACTGACGCTAAGAAAGCAGCTAAGAAAGTAGCAGCTAAGAAAGTAGCAGCTAAGAAAGCAGCTAAGAAAGCAGCTAAGAAAGCAGCTAAGAAAGCAGCTAAGAAAGCAGCTAAGAAAGTAGGAAAACCTTCAGTCACCCTTGAGGTAAAAAAGAAAGCAGTCGACAGACAACCTCAGGAGAACAAAAAAATAGCCGAAGATACCATAGATGATAAAGAAGGTAACTTCGGAACTGAGACTATAGAGACAACAGAGGAGCAAAGAGATAGACAAGCTAATGACGCCCTTGAGTTCCTTATCGATAAAGGATACCCTTATTCTTTTTATTCTGAACAGTATGGGTTTCCTCGCCTAACAAGACCTCAGGTAAAAGAGTTTAAGGAGAAACTAAAAGCTGGTATCAAGAAGAGATACCCAGTCTTCTCTGTCAAAGAGGTCGCTACACTTTATAACATCGACCCCTCTAACATTGTAGTCCAAAAGAAAGGTGTAAGGGAGGGCAATAGGGGTCCGTTTCTTTTCAACAACGACCTCAAACAGATTAAAGCCCTCGTTGATGCGGGTCATAAAATCAAAACCCCCGACAACCTTAATAAGACAAAAGGTTACAACCCCTCGATTGTTATATTTAACAACGTGGTAGACTCAGTCAAAGGAGTCGACCCCGCTACTGGTGAGGTGATTACTTTAAATAAAGTGTCACTAGATAAGTCAGATATGTTTTCGGAGGTGGACATAGCTAGAGTCCTCCTTGACCGACACCTACTTGAAGGGGTTGATCTGAAATCACTCAATACTATTATTGACGAGTTCAATATTGCAGGGTTTTACCCTAAGTTTACGAGTGATAACAAGGACATCATGGAGAAACTAGCGGCTCTCGATGAAGAAGAAAACCAGATCGACCCGCCCAATAAGAAAAAGTTTAAGAATGAAGAAGACTACCAAGCCGCAGTAGCGGCCTTCAACAGGGCCGCTACTGAGAAAACTAAGATCCTTACAAAGCTGGCACAAGAAGGGGCAGACTTCGACGGGAAACAGTTCGTCCTACACGGCCCTATGGACATATCCGATGCGGTCCCAGCCATTAAAAAATGGATGTCTAAAAACTATGAGCAACTCGCTGAACGTAGCACCGCTACGGGGCGTAAGTTCGCAACAGCCACTAAACTTCACCGTCTCGGCTACAGAACAAGGGAAGGGGCAGATGAGTTTTTTGCTAAGGCGGCGGTCAAGTTCTATTTTGAACTGTCACTAGCTGTAAAAGTAGCGGGACTAAGAAAGATGCTCCTCGACAGGGGGTTCTTAGACATTGATGTGAAGGGCGGTAAACCTGTCTACTCCTTCAAAGAGGGTCTATTCCCTGAGATTGACCCAACTAAAACGGTTGGTGGGGACCCTGAATCCCGTGCCGTTAAGAGCAATCTAGGTGAAGTGGAGTCCGATGTGACTAACGCTATCATGTCTGCGTTCCCTATGGATAGCATATCTCAATGGTTCCAGACTGATTTACTCGAAAAAGGCGAGTCGATCAACATTGGAAAAACAAAAACACCCGAAACGGACCTTGTTATATCCTCTAAGACAAGTAAGCTTCAACAGCTCGCAACCTACCTCTACTCTACTAACAAAGGTACAGGAAACTTCGGAACCGCTACCGCAGATGAGATGAAGAAAGTGAGGGCGTTAGACCAGAGGTCTATGGCAAAAGGAGGTAGGCAGTTAAAACTTACAAAGAACTGGGAGCACTTCGTTATTAAGCGGTCTATCGAGAAGCTTATCAACTATAATGCCTATAATCCTACTAACTCTGTATCTCCTTTCCCTAACTTTTTACTAGCGGCTAAGAGGGCAGGCGACTCTATTAACAAGCAAGTATCTGACTTTATTAATAACGACAGGCTTGTTAGCGCGGGAGAACTTGGCGTCGAGCAGATGTCAGACACGACCCAGACCCAAGCAGAGCAGGACGTTGAAGAGACTACAGAAGAAACTGGAATCGCTTCCCCTGAAGAAAGGGCTAAGGATTACGATGAGGTCTCTAGCGATGTTAGGGAATTGTTTAAAACTAGCCTCAACCAACTTGAGGCCCTTAAAGGTAGTAAACGGACTAAGTTACTTGATAACTTACGACTAATTTCTGGTAAATCAGAAGCTTTCACTAAAAAAGAAGGTGTAGTAGGTCCTTTAGTATCCACCCTCAATAGCTCATCTAAAGATCACCTAGCTTATCAGACCGCGTTCAGAGATCTACCCCCCGTTGTGCGGGCAATGTTCTATGTAAGAGGGTATGACCCAACCCCTCAAGCAGAGGCGGAGCTAAAGGAAAAGTTCGGTCAAGCTCGTTTGGTTCTCTCACAGGACAACGCACCTAACTGGTTCTTAGGACTAGAGATTGAGGCGGTCGTTAATCGTAACCAAGAGGACGTAGACAGACTAGGTCTTGTCAACGGGGACCCCGCTTCTGTTGTTGAGGCGATCAGAGAGATCTCTAAGACGGGTGTAGATGAGTCCCACCGACTGATAGCTAAACTACTCCTCCAGAATAAGGACGTGATCTTAGGATCTAAGTTCCTTATTAAGCAAGACAAGGACGCACAAGCCGGAGCGTTTGAGGTGTTCTCAGATGGAACGAGTCAGGTAACCCTTAACATCGCGGGTTACTACGGTAGCGGTGTAGAGTCTATTGTTCTTCACGAATACCTACACGCCCTTACGGACAAGCTTCTTAAGACAGACAAGGCGAAACTTACCCCTAAACAGAGGGCCGCTATCCAGCGTCTAGAGGGTCTCCGTAAGATCGTCCAGAAAGAATACGCTAGATCTTTGGAACTAGGTAGTAAAGAGAAGCTAGAGGTTAACTACGGCTTAACTAATATTTCAGAGTTCATCTCTACGATGTTCACCTCGACCGCGTTCCAGAACGCCGTTAGGGGAATGCCTCGTAAGGGTCTCGTTCAGCGGTTCGTCGATATCGTGAAGGACTTAATTGGGCTAGGTAAGAACACAAGACTCTCACGCGCTTTCGATGATCTGGTCGACTTCATTAACATGGATGTCTCAGAGAACCTGACACCACTCGCGAAGCTCGATACCTTTATCGAATCTCATGAGGTTACAGAAGCTTCACCGGAAGGTAAGATCTTCAGTAAGTTTATATCGGACATGAAGAAGGCAGTCGCCCCCGATACGACCGAAAGACTCTCAAGTTTCTCCGGTCTTGATACCGGAGCTACTTTGGATGCAGAAGGGCAAGCACAACTAGAAGAGATCCTTGAGCAAGCTGTAGCTCAGGTCATCCCGTCTAATGTTCCTGTAAAGTTAGTATCTGACATCACAGGCACCCCATTAGAGAACGACCCCAAGGCTGCCTTCATGGCAACGATTGTTGAGGAGGATGGGGTAGGCATCCCTACCATGTTCATCAACCAAGCTAACTTGGAGTCTTACTTAGCTGAGACAGGAGGAGAACTCTTCTCTCCTAAACTAACTAAGATGCTTACTGAGTCCCTGCTTAGTGAGGAGTTGATACACGTCACTGAGTTCAGGACAATATCTACTGAGGAACTTGACACGATAGTTGACTCATTAGCAGACAGCACACTAACGGGAATCGTATCTCAGTATACGGCTAAAAGTAGTAATACAGAACTCAGAGATAGACTCAACAAAGGTATCGCAGAGAACGATGCGGTAATTAAACGCCAGATCGTAGGAGAGAAGTTACGCATGTCTGTCCAGAAGATCATGCGGGGTTCTACCACTGAGGAAGATATCGCCTTCTACATGGGCGAGCCTTTCTTCGCTCGTATCCTTTTCCGTTACCTTGCGAACGTGTTCCGTAAAATATCTGCGAGGTATAACCTCCGTAAGGAGAACCCATACATGGCTGCCGCGATTAACGCGATGGCCCATGAGCTTAACTCGCTACGTCAAGGTAGTTTCTACGCATCAACAGTATCACGGTTTGATGTTAATAGGCCTAACGAATCGCTTGAAAACCTGAACCAAAGGTTAGCCGCCACCTTCGCGGGGGACCCTGATATAGAGATCGATGAGAACACCAGTCTTGCGGACGTTTACAAACGGTTCTCCCATCTAAAGGTTTTCGAGATCGCTTATGGGGTGTTTGAAAAGAAGAAATACACACCTAACAAAGGACTTAAGAGACTGCTGAATGGGGATAGTGATTCACGCGTTCTAGAATTAGATCTCCAAGCGGAGGCTGCCGCTAATGGGGTAACCCAGAAAACGATAAGTGACGCCGCGATTGTCATGGACCTTCTAGAGAAGAGCCCAGAGGTTACTAATGATCTCCTCGCCGATTACTTAGGTAGGCCTGACAACTTAACTCCAGATGACAATGTCATGGAGGATATCCAACAGAGGCACCTTAGGCAGATCGCTATCGCGAAAGAGAAACTAGCGAGAGGGGAGACAACTGAGCCTATTGATTATAAAGCCTTAAAGAAAGCGCACTACGACGCGCCCCTTGAGGCTTACCAGAAAAAGGTTCGGGCTCAACTCCTCACAAAGAGGGACGCCGCCGCTACTCAAATCGAGAAGAAGAACCCTAAGCTTTATCAAGCGTTGAAGAACATGCGGGACCATTTGGACGCGTTATCAAAGGTCTTCGCTGAACAATATGACGTTGATGGTAACCTAAAAATGGTCATCGACCGTAATCTTGGTATCTACGTTATAAGACAATACAGGGCGTTCACTGAAGAGGGATACCTCGATAAGATACTCAAGGTCGCTTCCGGTCAGCGTGAAGTAGGCGATATCCGTATGGTTGAGAATTACGATAAGGCCCACGAGTTTATCGAAGGTCAGTTTATACAGCAGTTCGTCCGCGATAAGAGAAGCGAAGAGAAACAGAAGAACATCCCCCGCAGTAGGCGGTCAACAAAAGAACAGTTGGCGGACGAAGGGCGGATACAGCTCCATACAAAGGGGGGTCAGATTCAAGTCAGGCAAGCCATCGTCGCTTATCTCCAGTCACTTGATACCAGATATGGTAGCGTGAATGAGGTTACTAAACCAGCCGCCAGTATGTCGCGGGCTATCTTCGACCAAGTAAGGAGAAGACAGGACATCCCTAAACCTATCCGCGATCTTCTCGGCCAATACGATGAGTCGGATGTGGTTAATAATGTTGTCCGTTCTATTGATGCTATAAACAAGGCCACCTCTAAGCAGTCCTTCATTAAGAACCTGATCCAACTCGGTCACCAAGATAAGAACCCTGATACAGGGTTCATATTCACGCAACAAGAATTAGACACGCTCCAGTTAGATGGTAAGGCCTTACCTGCCCCCTCTATGTTGAACGTAAGAACGGGGGAGCCTTACGCATATAACGCGGATGTCGCTAAGTCAATTAAGGATGAGGTAGAACAGACCTATGATATAAGGGCAGACTACTATATTCCTGAAGAGGCATACTCCCACATTAGAAACCAGTTCAGACCGGAGCCTAGTGTGTCATCACTCTCGCCCGACAAACAAGCGGTAGAAGCAGCGGTGACACTTGTCAGAACGCTCACAGGAGCATCACTGGCGGCTAAGACTTTAGGGTCGTTCGGATTCTATGTCCGTAACGTGCTTGGTAACGCACTGTTCTTCGCCCCGATGAACGGTATGTCACCGATTACCGCATTGAAATCAATGAACTCACTGCGACGCGCCTTTAGCCTATCTCCTACTAAAATGAAGGAGATCTCTGATTATGAGGCGAGACTTATCGCGCACAACGTGCTGGGGGGTGATATCACAGCGGGGTTGATTCGCGACATTGTTGATAGTAACTTCGATCCGAATGAGGCGAACAAGGAACTCAACGGCCTTCTCGATAAACTAAAAGCGGCCACTAAGAAGGCAGCCGACTCTAAGGCGGTTCAGAAGATCAAGACCCAGTTGTTCGACAGAGCCTTACTCCTTTCCGAAAGGGTGGATGCCTTCTACAAGATAGCTTACTTTGAACACGAGGTGAAGGTATACGAAGAGGCAGTGGCGTGGGACAAGGCGAACGGGAATGTAGGAGACCTCGCTACCTACTCCCCATACGAAATTGACACAGCCGCCGCTCACAATGTCCGTAGGACATCGCAGTCCTACAAAGACAGATATGAGCTGGTCAAGACCCTCTCGTCTAAGTATGGATACTTACTCGCTCCGTTCTTAGGGTTCAAGACTGACATGCTCCGCATTACGTTTGACGGTATCCCTAAAACTATTTCTCGTGACCTAAAGAGCAACAACGCTGTTCTTAAGAAGCGGGGCTACCAGAGGGCTATCGGGCTCTCCACTGTAGCGGTTGGTTTTGGTATGATTATACCGACCGTCATGAGACTGATGTATGGTATAGGAGAAGAAGAGGATGAAAACTATCGTGAGACCGTCCCCCTCTACCACAAGAACGCGACCTTCATTTACTACCGCGATAGCGAGGGTGTTATAAGGGCTTACCCGTTCACCTTCCTCTTACCGTTCTCGGACTACGCGGAGCCCGCCCTTCGTCTCACAGAGCACACCATGAGAGGCGAGTTCGGAGAAGGTCTCCTAAAATCAACAGGTATGATCTTTGGTAGTTACGCCGACGATCAGATATTCGCTGCCGCCATTAAAGACGCTATCGTCAACAAGGATGATGCGACAGGTGACCCGATCTTTGAGGACGGTGACGGGTTCATGATTCCCGCTAAGATATTCAGCTACATTTATCAGAACTCGTTTGAGCCAAGAACCGCCAAGGCGTTGAGAGACGCCCTCAAGGCGAGCATGGGTGATGAACCTACTGATCCAGACAAGAGGGCGGCTGCTATCCTCATGAAGGAGCTATACCCTGTCAGAGGAAGTAAGGTGGATCCTGTCCGCGCTCTTTCTACCTTCATTGCCCGCAAGAGGTCAGAACGTAACCGACTTAGGTCGAAGCTCAACAAGCTCAAGTCACAAGGCTCCCTTACTGAAAGGGAGATCGAAAGAATGGGCATCGAATACATCGAAGGCCTACGTCAGATTGACAGGAAGATCTTATCCGCTACTAAGTCTTTCGAGGCCTTTGGTCTTACACCTAGACAAGGTAGACAGGTTCTCAGCGAGAGCTACTTAGGTATAGGTAAGGACAGACAGAAGAACCTCCTTAGGGGCCGTATGAGAGTGTCGAGAGTAAGTGAGGCCTTCAGAGAAGACGTAAAGTCTCTGGGCGAGGTAGGCACCCAGAGACTCCGTATCTTAGATAATATTATTAGAAAAAATTATCCTACGTTTATAAGGCTGGAAGACGATTAATGAAACCCTCCAAGCCTTCTGGCGAGTATGGGTATCTGAATTCTTCAACCTTGCTTATCAGTTTTTTGCATCTGTAAGGGCTTATCTCTAAGGCATACCCGACGGACTTGTAACCCATCCGAAGGTATTTGATACCCAGCCATGCAGCGTAACCGATGTATGGCTGGGTCTTTGATAAGTCATAATACAGAGAAGGGTGGAGAAGGAGGTTGAGCCTGAAGTAATCCCTAAGCGTATCTTCCTTCTCCGTTATTTGGTGTTTGTAATCGACAACCCTCCATCGTTTACGTCGACTCATTTGATAACCTCTTCAATAGCTTTGATTATCTTGTCAGTGTTATTGGCGTCAACAGAATGCACATCGTTAACATACAGCAATGCTGACGTGAAGTCCTCAAGAAGGGCCTGATGTTTAGTGCTAGTGGTTCTAATCGACAGGTTCTTAGACCACCCAACGATAGACCAGTTACCATCCTTAAGTTCACGGCAGCTTATCTTCACCGTATCATTAGTCTGGTATCCGTCTTCGTCAGTGTGTTCGACAATGACCGTAATATGTTCTGTGTCCATGTTAGTAGTCTAGTTGTTTTTCTTCTGTAAGTCCACCCCAAGCGTCTCTAATTACACACCAGATCGTAGCCTGATAATGGCAGGGGGCTTGTTCAACAGCCTTAGCTTCCTCAAGGGTTATATCCTCAAGCCGCTTGTATTGTCTATAGGTCGGCGCACCCTGACAGTCTACCCGACCCTCTTTTGGCTTAGTGATACACGCCCTTGTATGCCAGACATCTACCACTATACAGTTTGCAGTGCTTCCATGTAGGATAGTATCAGCGAACGCTGAAACCTTAGGTGAGGTAGCAAGCACGTCATCATCCCCTTCAAGGATTCTCCACGCCTTGTTTTTGTTAGCGTTGAAGGTGCATACTCGCACGGACGCAGGGTCTTCACCCCTCGACCACGCTTTGCATAAGGACCACGCGTCATCTATGTTCCTCTCCCACTTGTTACGTGGGGAGAGAGCGGCGATAACGGCTCCAGCCGTATGAACCTCGACTCCAGTGCAGGCGGAGATGTTAGTCGCTACCTCCTCTGCTTCGTCATACCATAGACAACCCCTCATGTGTTGTTCTTCAGTCGCCTCGGAATACCACGCTCTGAGGGAGTTACGGACCTGTCTGTCAGTGTAATGTTTAATAAGTCTCATTATCCCAGATACAGGTTACAGGTTTCAGTTGTCTCCTTTAAGTAGTCGCGTGTGCTCCCAAAATACGGTGCGAATATCTTTTCTCCAAGCAACTTAGCATCCATATGCTTCTTGAAGTTGAAATACGATTCAGCACTTACGTCATGAAAAGCAGCTAGCCTATACACAGACTCCAAACTTAGGTCTTCGCCAAAAGGTCTTGGTATGTTAATGCCAAGGTTCGTTAGGAACTTAGAGAAATCTACCCACCCCTCGATGATGTTAGGGTTCTGGATCGAGAAGATACCATCCCCCGCAAAGCCATCTGTAAAGCGGTCTTGGGGAACGGCCTCATCCTGCCATCTAGCGATAGAACGGTAACGAATACGACTCGATGCCCGTTTAGTATCGTCTAGGATTCTAGAGGCGGCTGACAACATACCTGCCAGACTGTGTACACACCCTGTGAGGTTATCGTAAGTATCTTCCGCTTCTGACAAGTCATCACCCATAACCTGCTTATGTAGCTCCTTTAAGTTACTATTCATGTCTGTTACATGGGCGCAGGTCACCGCCTTATTCACTTCTAACTCAAGAGTCTTCTTAGACTTCGCGTATTTAGAAGCGGCTTCGGTGATCGCGAACTCCCAAGCTATCTTGCGACACTCGGCAAAGTAGACCTCCGAAGCCCGCCCCTCTTCAGGACACGCAGTAGAACGAGGGCCACTATAGGGAGCTGGCTTCATAAGATGCTCCATTATATCTCGTATATAACACTGGCGGCTAGGCACATTACGTAGCTTAGGCGGTTGGTATAGTTCTTTGGGGACCGATATGTGAGACCCATCGGATGAGATCACCGTAGAGTTCCCACGGAAACTCTCGGCGGCTCGTGTCATAGCATTCCAACAGGCGTTCGCTCCTCTGTCAGGGAATATCCCCCAAGGGGGAGGGATGAATAATATCACCTCCGATACGATGAATATGGGGCACCACGCTTTCACGCGCCCCCAAGGATCACTGCTTTTGATGAACAGCATACCGTTCATAGATCGGAAATAACTGGAGCGCATATTACGAGTTGGGTCCAATGCGAATGAATCAATTAATGTTTCGTTAGTCATTTGTATTTGTAGTTAGTTTTTATTGTTGGGCCTTGAGGATTTCGGAGAGGCTAATTACATCGCCGAAAGGGAAGTGGGATTCACTAAGGCCATAAGTGACCCACAAGGTTGGGGTTGAAGGTTCATGGTCAGGGAAGTCGCCGTAGCCGTCAGTCAAGTAGATGACGACACGGGCGTCCTCGATGTTATCCTCGACATGCTTGAGAGCGGGGCGGAAGCTTGTGCCACCACCACCCTTGTAGTCGAGGGAGATCGTATCGAACGGAGAATACTCAACCGTGTCACAGACTTGGGCATCAGCATCGATGACCACAATCTTCTCAAAGTCGAGTTCATCACACGCTTGTTGAACGACACTCGTAACGCTACCCATGGTCTTGTCGTCCATAGAACTGGAGGTATCACGGACGAACACCAAGGTGCCGTGCCGCTCATCCTCTATACCAGCTATACATATGTCATGCATGGCGAGGAACTTACGGTCGGGTCTGGTGCTACCGTCTCCAATACAGAACTCGGTGACATACTTGCTGAGTATATCTTCGAGGCTAAGGGGAGTCTCGTAGAGGTCCTCCAGCTTTTTCTGGAAGTCCCCACCTAACTCACCACGTAGCTTGGAGGTTTGGATACACGAGCCCAGTAGCTCGCGCCACTTGTCGTTGAGTTCTTTGGAACCCCCATCGTTGGGGATCTCGAACTCGCCTACACCGCTGCCACCTTTGCCGCCACCGTCGCCGCCATCATTGTCGCCCTCATTGTCGCCGCCCCCGCCCCCGCCGTCGCCGTCGCCATTGACTTCGACTTCGCCGTCAGGGTTGCCACGAGGGGGTGGTGGCGGTGGTATGTCAGGCATCTCCAGTTTCTTGAAGATAACTTCAGCCGATAACTCACCCCACTTGTCGACATCGATACAGCCGTCAGGGGGTAGGATTACAGGTATGGCGGCGTCATTGTTGTATGAGGTAATGAACCCATTCAACTCATAGTCAGCCGCTGCATTAGCTCGGCGGTGGTCAGTCTTGAACTGAATAGCCAACCGTTCTAGGTGTCCCAACAGGGGGTGACATAGCTCGTGGATCACGAGCCCCACTGTCTGGGCTTTGGTAAGCCCGTCTACAAAGGACGGGTTATAACGGACCACCGTGCCATTGGTGCATGCCGTGTCGATACGGGTATCTTCATTCCAAGGCATTGCCACTACGGCAGGACCAAAGAACCCATGATGAACCACTACTTGACGTAGGGCGTAGTTTATTTTCTCTCTCGCGTTCATTTTGCGTTAGTTTTAGTATTTGTGTTTGGGTGGACATGACATCCACAGGAACGTTGTTAGCCTCCTCCGATATGAGGTAGTAGCCCATCATTGATGTAGTGTAGTGATCAGGAGCATAAGCTCGCAGCCAGCGCACTAGATTGACGACATCTACATCCCACCCCGCCCTAAGAATAGAGGGCGGGTTTGCAGGGGGCTTGGCTAGCTTAGTCAACGATGAATTCTCCATAGTGTGCAAGCCATGAGAGCATAGTCTCAGTCCGATGCAAGTCTGATCTACGTCTACGTAGCCCATTACCTACAAACATCTGCATCATAGCAGGTTCCTTGCGGGACTTCCAGTCTGGGTCGTTAGGGGTGGATAAACGCTGGGCAAGCGTTAGGATGTTCTTGATGTTCTCCTTGGTAGCTAGTGTGATGAGGCGACAGGCCACCAACCATTGCAGGTTGGGTTCCCTCGGTATGTCACAGGTGCGACACTCGTCGACCATTCTACCTACGTCACCCACCTTGCTGGCGAGCTTGATGAACTCAGCGAACATGGAACCGTATTTAGGACCCACGCAAGACTGTGCATGTTGCAGGAACAGGGGATCAGATGTAGCCTCGACTGCTGAGTCGTAGCTGGCCACAAGCTCATCGAGACGGCTGAATGACCTGAAGGTCGGCAGGTTCTCCTCACCAGACCAGTCTTCTATCTTGAAGTTATAAGGCGCGTCAGAGTTAGCGTTGATGAACGCCAACACTTCTGGAGACTTACCCTCCCGCTCAAGGTGAGACTGGAAGCTCACGATGTCAGGGCGCACCTCATAGATAGCGAAGCGGTCGACTAACGCCGCCAGCATACGCTGACAACCTGTCTTCTGATCCAGCTTGTTACTGGCAGCGCACACAATAGTGCCTTCAGGAAACTTCATCTTGCCGACACGACGGTCGAGCATGGCCTGCATGAGGGCCTTGAAGGTCGAGGTCTGGGCCTGACCGATCTCATCAAAGCATATGACGTTACGCTTAGTAGGATGGAAGTCCCAGTCTTCATCTGGAAACCACTCCATGATACCTGTCTCACGGTTCGGGATCGGGAAACCCCTTACATCGTTGAAGGTCTTGTATGCGGCGCGGAAGTCGATGAAGTGGAAGCCGTTATCGTCGGCGAACTTCTTGACCATGAAGGACTTCGCGAGGCCATACCAGCCCAAGAACAGGGGCGGCTTTCTGTTGCCAGCTTTCGCTGAACGCTCAAGGACGGGCACGATGTCAGATGACGTAATGGTAGTATGATTAGACATAATATAATATTTGTTTGGTTTTTGTTTTTGTTCGCGTGATCGACGGATGCGCGGCCCCCGTTAGTATTTAGATTAGAGAAGATGCGATGGCACTAGCCTTGGCTCTCACATCTTGAGCGATGATCTCACTCGACTTGATCGAGTCAGCATCGTAACCGTCGAGCATACGCTTGGCGTCTTCGATGGCGTTGAGCAGGTCGGGGTCGTCACCGACTAGCATATCAGGGATAAGCTCACACAGATCAATGACATTCGTCACGTTGGTTGTGTAAAACTTACCCGCCGACTCACCACCTACGCTGGCACACTTGTCAGCAAGGTGGGTAAGCTTGTCGATGAGACGAGTGCGGAGTTCCTTACCCGCCTCTTTGATACGCTCATCGAGCACGGCGTTCATCTCATCCTGTAGGTATGAGGGTAACCTACCGTTGTCGGGCATAGGCATGAACTCGACCTTCATGGCGAAGCGGCTACGGATCGAAGAGGCAGACGGATACTTCGCGGGGTCGAAGTCCCCGTTGAGCCGCTGACGGGCGTCATCGAGGATTACCTCCCACTTGACGACGAAGTCCTCTACTGCCAGCTCCCACTTCTTCTTGACGCGGGCTAGTGCATCTTGATAAGTGGTGATGCGAGCGGTGGGTAAGAGCCGCATACCTCGCCGCTGATACGAGAGAGTGTTCTCGTGGTAGAGAACACGGGCCTCCGATTCAAGGCTCTTGATCTCACTGAGCCAGCTCGACTCGACGAGGTCGGTGCGGGCTCTGTGCATACGGGCGTCACTCTGTGACGCGGCGGCATACATGGATACCGCCGCCTTGTTCTGCTTGGTCGGCGCGAACTTCTCAAAGGAGAGGTCCGTAAGGATGCCGATGTTTATTTTGTCTGACATAGTCTTTGTTTTGGTTTTGGTTTTGGTTTTGGTTAGCGTTGGGCTCTTCCCAACTGTATATATAGTATACTATATTCTGGTGGCTTAATCAAGGTAAATCGTTGGTTTAGAGGCGTTTAAAGGCATTTAATGCGATTACTCGATTACTTTTAATCTCAGCGCGGGCTCTCACTCGCAACTCCCGTCGACGGTTCTCGGTCTTCATCATGTTGAGCACGATGAGGTAGAGAGCGACAGGGATCGCAAGGACACACGCGATTAAGAGTAGGACTTCCGGCCCCTTCATTCCTTGAAGGGACTCGCCGATAGTTGCTGCTATTATTTCGTTCATAGTTCAGTGTTGGTGAATTTTACACTGGTGACATCGTCGTCAGTGTTTGTGTGGATGTCTATCTTATTGAAGCAGAGGCTCCGGCCCAACCATATGAATAGGTCGAGCTTGAGTCCGTTGATTAGTTCTTTCATAGTTCAGGTTACAGGTTAGTCGTTGCGGTTTTCCCACCAGTCGGAGAACATAAGGTCTGCCCTCCACATTGGGTTAATGATTGCTAGAGTTAGCAGCGTTACCAAGCTAGCGGCTATAGTGACCACCGCCAACAGCATGAGGTCGGCATTGTGATGTTTGTTTATTCTTATTTTCATAGTTCAGGGTTGTAGGATAATACTCTCTCAAGGTAAGGCTTTGGGAAGCTGAAATAGAAGGGCCACCCATAACTTAGGGGACGAAAATCACGGAGCGAATGAAGTTGCTCCGGTTTTCGGATACCTTCATGACCGTAAACCTCAATCGCCTTCTCTTCGTCGTGGTGCAGGCTGAAGGCCGCAGTAAACCAACCTTCGGGGCATACGCGGAGTAGCCCTTCCATGTCTTCAGGAAACATGAAGCCGTAGATCTCGGTATACCCGACATTGCCTAGGTCGTCAAAGTGTTCAAATCTACTCATTGGATAATAGGGGCTTGTAGACTGTCTGCCAGTCGAGTTGCTTCTTCGCGGCCTCATCTGTCTCATATATCAGGCACGTATCGCACCGCTTGCCGTCAGGGAGAATACCCCTTAGCCCGCCCTGTCCACTACACTCGGGGCAATCTGGGTGGTCCTTCGTGTCGATTATATGTCTGGCATATAGCTCAGTGATACGCTTGAGCCACACGGGCTGGTAGCCCACCCACTCAAGGCTGAACAGGTGGTGGAACGGACTGTCGAGGGAATACCACTCGGACTCCTCCTCACGGTGCGACATGGTATGTAGGTGCCCGTGAATGTTGAGGTCCCCCGCAAACTCTTTCTGAGGTTTATGGGTGAATAGTATATCGAGGCCATCATACCTCAGGCTAAACGAGTCGACGACAGCATCGAACCCGCTTTTGAGATACCAGAACACGCTCTTCGTGTCATGGTTGCCGCGCACCAGTATCTTACTGGCGCACGGGAAGTCGAGGAAGCGCGGCAGCTCAGGCTGGTTCGCGAAGATGACGTCCCCTAAGTGGATGAGGATGTCGTCCTCACCTACGCGGTGCTTCAACTTCTTGAGGGTCCGGTCGCCGTGAAAGTCGGGCCTTACACGGCGTTCGACTATGCCTTTGTGGTTGAAGTGGGTGTCAGAGATCACCCATATCTTTGGTGTAGTTTTCATTAGTCTAGGTATTCTACCTCTTCAATTACATGGTGGTTAGTGCCACTTCTCCACGGTTTTTGCTCAGACTTCTCCTCTGAGGAGAGGAGAGCTCCAAAATCATCTAAAGGAACCCACCGATCATAATCGTAAGGGTCTCCGTAATCCTCCACTTCCTTATATGCTCTGTGATATTCTTCATCGTAGAACTCTTCGAGCTTTTCGCGGTCTGAAGAGACCGCTACGGTTTTAACGTATTCACCACACTGATAAATGTGATGATTTAATTGGTATATGGTTTTCATAGTCTTTGTCTTTGGTTGTTGGGGTTGGCCTTGTGCCCTCCTCAACTGTATATATAGTATACTACATTTTGGCACCTTAATCAAGGTAAATCGTTGATTAAGAGGGCTTTAAGAGCATTTTATTGTGTATAGGGGCACGGTTTTTGCTGGGTCGCGGGTTGCAGTATAATGTTGATAGGAAACCCGAAAAAGGGTGCGGGAAACAGGATACGGGATACGGTGAAGGGAAACACGGTGGGTCCACCGCTTTGCCTTTCCTCCTATTTAGGGTGCTATGACAGCAAATACAAAAACAAAGACGGTCCAAGTTTCTACTTGGAAGAACATAGTTGCAACTTGTATTCGCATTGCGAAAGATGAGGCAACGTTGGACAAGGCCAAGCAATCGATTAGCCATGAGATCGCTTCTCTCCTTGTCGATAAGATGAAAGGCAAAGGCGAAACGATGGATCGCGCAAAAGACTGGTTTAAAAACCAGTGTGCGAAGCATTTACCGAAGGGTGACAAAAAGGTTCATCTTGAGAAGGTTTCAAACCGCTTGAAAGATGCGGTGATCTTTGTGCCCTACCTTGAGAGCGGTGTTTCTTTCGATAAGCCATTGACCAAAAAGCAAGCCTTGCTCGTAAATGGCCATTCTACTAGCGCGATAAGTGGAAAGGAGATTGCCGAAATGAGGGGAGAAGATTGGGCGAAAGCTTACCAAGACATTAGAAAGCGTTTCGGAGTTGCTACGCTCAAGAAGCAAATGGCAGCAAAGGGTACCGATGATGAGACAGAAGAAGAGCTTGATATGGATCTTTTCTTCGATACCGCTCGAATCGGTTTAGCGACTGCCCGCAAGACGGTCGACCCATTAGAAAAGGCAAAGGATCATTTCACTGAGATGGTTAATCTGTTCCCTAATCTAAGCAAGCAAGAGGTTTCCTTTCTGGAAGCTCATATGTCAAAAAGAGGCTACAAGCTGGTAAAGGCTTAACCTCACCAAATGCAAGCCCCGTGCGGATCAAACCGCACGGGGCTTTTTTCGTGCCTGCATCCCAAACCCTTCCCAGTGTTTCCCGTTTCCCGATCCTTGCGCCCCGATTCCCGAAACCGGATCCACGATTTACCGATCAAAGATTTATTGACCACGCCACCGGTGGGGGGTCCACTTTTTATGGCGCGATGTTGATAGGTATATATGTGTAGAGAAAAAAATTGACGGACCCCCTCTAATAAGCATAATGAGATATGGAAGAATCGTATTATCAAAAGAATAAGAAGGCGCGATTGGATTACCAAAATAAGTATTACGAGCGCAATAAACAGGAGCGACTACGAAAATTAGAGCTGTTGGCTTTCCTTGAGCCAGAAGAATTTGAAGAATCGCGGAAAAAGTTAGCGCGTTATAATGCTGCTTACTACCGTAAAAACCGCAAACGTATTCGCCAACAGAGAAAAAACCTTATAAAATCAAGGAAAAGGCAATAGCTTTGGTGCTGTAATTATTTCCCTACATATATAAAAACTTTTCTTTAAACCCTTTGGTGCTGTAATTACTAATTACGGCACCACATCACATTTATAAAAGTTTTTTCTTTGCAAATGAAAATAATTACAGCACCATAGATGAAATGAAGATGACCTTAAATGAAATCGAAGGCGCACGAGACTACTCGCTCACCGACACAAACCACGTTTACAACAACCAAACGAACAAGCGATTAACTCGATATTGGTCTTCACGTGGTTACTATACAACGATACGCTCTGATGGGGGCCGCCCATGCCGTTTCTACCATGACGAACAGCAACTAAAGTTACCAGAAACAACCTCGCTCCCAAAAAACATCAGAACTATACCAGATTACCCTAATTACGGAATCACCCCTTACGGAGCAGTGTGGCGTATGTCAGGGACTAGAAACATCCGCCCACACATCGTCACAGAACAGGATAGGGGAGACACGCCTTACGTTCAAATACGCAACAAGTATGGTAAACGGCACAACAAAAAGGTCTCAGGGTTGGTGGAACAGGTCTGGCCTGAGGTGTAGGGACCTAATCTTGACATATAACAATAAATATATAGAATAATCCCGCATGTCTAATCTCCACGAACTTGACGGCCTAGAACTCAGCCCCTTTGATGAGAAAGGCAAGAAGGTCGAAACACGCTTACGGGACGTAAAAAGTGCGGTATCTATATTCAACACTTTACTAAAAGCTGATGAAGGTAGCGCCGTAAATCGCTCACGAATTGACAGTATGTTTGACGGTGTTGCGCCCTACAGCCAATCACAGTTAGCGGCTAGTGGTCAGGGACTCAAGACCAACTTGAACTTTGGAGAAGCACAGCGTTTACTAGATATCTCTCTTTCGGCCTACGTTGACCTCTACAGCTCTTTGGAGCGCCTTGTGGAAGTCAAGTCCACAACAGGTGAGCGGAGCGAGCAGGGGCCAAAAGAGGACATTGTAGCGGAAGAACTAACAAACCTCTTCCGCCGATGGCCAGAGTTTCACAGCAGCTACCTAAGGTTATGCACACAGTTCGTTAAGCATGGTGTTGGGATTACTTATTTTGATTCACCAGAAGACTGGAAGTTCCGTGTCGGGGGTTTCTCAGACATCTTAATACCGCGACAGTCTCAAGCAACAGAAGACGCAATCGATATCGCTGTTGGACGCCGACGTTACCACTTACATGAACTTCATAACTTCATTAAAAATGAAAAGGCCGCTAAAGCGGTCGGTTGGAATATAGCAGAAGTAAAACGTGCGATGCTCAAGAACGTCCGCACATCAAGCCGAAGCAATGGTGGTAACACCTACTCTGACTACGAAGAACTACAAGTAGAAATTAAGAACAACGATCTCTATACTGGACACCAAAACCCTACCGTCGACGTGCTCCATTACTGGGTGCGTGAACTCGACGGTAGTGTGAGCCATTACATATCCGCTGAGACTGATCCTAAAAATTTCATGTATAAAAAGGTCAGCCGCTACGATACACCCGAGCAGGCGTATATCTTCTTCACATATGGAGTTGGTAGCAATGGCACTTATCATTCCATTAGAGGACTCGGCCAGCGGATCTTCTCCCACGTTCAAACAAGTAACCGACTACGTTGCCAGCAGATAGATGGTGCAATGTTAGCGTCGGCTGTAATGATTCAGCCAGAAAACCAACGCTCGTTGGACGAACTCAGCTTTACTTTCTATGGCGCGTATGCCGTGATGTCACCTAACGTCAAGATTGTTGAAAAGGCTATCCCGAACTTAGGCACAGCGGTCCAACCAGCCTTGCAGGATTTGACGCAGCAACTTTCGTTGAACACCGACACAATGTCTCCGTATGGGCCAAACCAGACTTCGCCCTACAAGAACCAGATGCAGGTTGTAGCGGACATGGATGTAGCTACACGTATTAGTGGATCAACACTAAACCTCTTTTATTCAAGTTGGACTCGCCTGATGCGCGAGATGGTGCGCCGTGTTATTCAGGTAAAACGACCTGACGCGGCGATTAAAGATTTCTTCGACCGTTGTGAGAAACGGGGCGTAGATAAAGAATTCATTAAAAAATTAGATGTCGCACAGACCAAAGCAGTTCGTTCCATTGGCAATGGATCGCAAGCAAACAGACTCGTCTCGCTTCGCGAGCTTCAAGGAATTAGTGGGCAATTCGATGACATTGGTCGCCGCAACCTTACTCGTGACATCGTTAGCACTCGTGTCGGTCACGACCTCGCGGATCGCTACGTTCCGGCGCAAGAGTCAGAAAGACAGTCGGTAGATACTAAAATCGCCTACCTTGAGAACCAACAGTTGCAACAAGGACGACCTGTCCCAGTTGTGTCTAGTGAGTTACATGGTCAACACTTACAGTTACATGTCCCATTGCTTCAGCAGTTTATACAATCAATGGATGAAGGGCAAGCAGACCCACAGCAAGTTCTTCCAGCATTGCAGGCACTTTACCAACACATTAGTGAGACCGCCCAATACGCCGCTGGTGATCCCGCATTGGAGCCAGTAGTTGCCAACACAAGACAGGTCCTTCAATTCGCTGAGGAAGCAATCAACAACACCATGAAGGCGTTGGAAAAGATTCAGAGAGAACAACAACAAATTTCTGAAGATGGGGGTGGACAACCTCAAATGTCTGAGGTAGACATGAAGCTACAGAAGGCGCAAGTCGATATGCAGATCACGCAGCAGAAGGCTGAACTAGACATGGCTATCAAGCAAAGAAAGTTCGACCAAGAGCAAACGATTCGCGACGCGGAAGCCGCCTTGAAGTTTCGTGAACAATAAAAATGCCAACTAGAAAGAAAACCACTGTCCCAATTAAGCTGGAGCACTGGTTCAAAGATTTAAAGTCAGTTACAAAGTTGCGGGAGTTACTAGAAGACCCCTGCTTGCAGCAGGCTATTGCTATTTTGAAAGAGGCCTCTGGCCCAACGGTTACGTCGTTGGACGCAGACCCGCAAGCGAACAGCCATAAACTGGCTTGGTATGCGGGATACAGGGATGCCTTTAATGATCTGGAGAAGCTGACCCATAGGCCCTCCACAACTAAACCTAACCAACCAGACGAATGGACTCACCTGTAGAAACCCCCGAAGCCGTAGAAGCCGAAGTTGTTGATAACGTAGAAAGCTTACCCGACGCCAACGAACCCCAAAGTTTTGAAGCCTCACTAGAAGCCGCCTTTGCTAATATTAACCAAGAGATCTCTGAACCCGAAGAGGAAACTATTGAGGAAGAACCTGTCGCAGAAGAGGTTGAGGAGGAGGTCGAAGCGGTAGAGGAGACCGAAGAAGTTGAGGAAAGCGAACCCGTCGCTGAAGAAACAGAAGAAACCTCTGACGAAGAGACCAGCCCCTTAGATGAGCTAACAGAAGACATCGGTGACGAGTGGACCCCGAAAGCGGCTAACCGATTCAAGGAACTTAAAACCGAGTTAAAATCTAACCGTTCCGAATTAGACCAATTAAGGCAAAAGTCTACAGAATACGAGTCCAAGATACAGGAATTAACAGCCCTTGCAGATAATAAAGATGTAGAACAGCTACAATCACGCCTTGCTGAGTTTGAACAGCAGCAAGCACTCACAAACCTTGAACAAACCGAGGCATATCAAGCCGCTGTATCTACCCCTTTATCTGAATTAGTAGAGCAAGCAGACCAAATTGCTGACAAATACTAGGTAGATTCAGACGCTTTAGTAGATGTTATCGCTTTAGACGACCCCGACGAGCAGGAAGCGCAGCTTTCTGAGCTATTACCAGACGCCTCAGACAGAGATAAAGCCCGAATCTTCCGTATTATGGAGGACGTAAACCCTATTTTAGACCGAAGACAACACCTTTATGAGAACGCAGAGGCCGCTTTAGCTGAAGCAACACAACTAGAAGAACAAAAAACACTAGCCGCGACAGCAGAAAAAGCACAATTAAGACAAAATGTGACCCGAAATGTAGTCGAAAGAGTGCAACAGAAGCTACCTTTCCTTAAAGGACTCGAAGAAGTCAATATGGAGAGTATCCAACAGAAGGCTTCTGATACAGATCCCTCTGTCCTGCACCCCGTAGACCATGCCTATAACTCTGTTTCCGCGCAGCTTTTACCTACTATCGTCAAAAATTACCTACGATCACAGAAAGAGATCGAGGTATTAACGAATCAGTTAGCTGAATACGAGGAAGCAGAGCCAGCGATGTCTGGCCAGACTAAAGCTACCGCAGATCCCTCAGGTCTTACAGATGATATGACCTTTGAGCAGCGAATCAACGCCGCCTTAGGAGCCGTGTGACCCCCGTTGACAGATCTCCAGACAATGATAAGATGCACTTATCAGTTGGGTTGCTCTAGCCTTAAATAGTTCTAAACAACTGGTAAAGCACATAGAAACTCCGGTTGCTCTAGCCATTGATTAGTTCTAAGAGGTTCGCCCTAAAACTCTTTAGTTTCCGACCACGTTGGCTGGAAGCGCAAACCCTTATTTATTTAAAATCATGTCTACATTTGACCTCGCTGGTGGCACCACTGTCATCGACACTATCCTCGCTCAAGAAGCTAACCGCATCGGTAGCGATATCTACTCACGCACACTCCACACCTCTCCTTGGTTGGACCTCACTAAACAGTCCGCATTTCCTGATGGAATGGGCTACCAACAGACCACGCTCGTATATGACCGCGCCATCGCATTGAATGACTCAAATGCTTCGGATGGGACGGATGATCCTAATACTGTTGGCGCAAAATGGGCTGACGTATCTAACCAGTTCGGTGCCACAGCACTCGGTGAAGGAAAACTTGTTGGTGGAGCACAAGACGCCGCTGGCCGCAGTGGACTCGGAGCTGACACACGCTCCTTCGTTCAGTTCAGCAAGAAACTCAAGTCGTTCAAACTTGAGCGGGCCGTAATCGAGTCACCAAAGATTTCTTTGGAGGACCTACGATTCGCTTCACACCGTCAAGAGCAGCTCCGTGCAATCATGGACCTCATGACGCAGGTTACCCGTAACACTTGGGAGAACCGTTACCGTGACGAATACGAGAAAGTCGCCGCTAACTTGACCTGCTGCCTCGCTGCTGGTTCTGTTACCCGTTCGACTGTTGACGCTGACGCTGATAACACTTCAGACGATCCGTTTGAAGGAAATATTCTTACTGCACTTGACTTAGCTAAGTCCGGCGCAAGTAACGCTGATATTAGCCCCGACGCTAACGTCTCTAACGCTGTCCTTGACAAAATCTACTACCAGCTCATCCGCGCAGGTGCAGGTTCAAACGCATACGGTCGCGAGAATGGTCGCCCAGTCTTCTCGATTGTTATTTCTTCTGAAGCTTCTTACCAGCTCCAGACTGAAGCCGGATTCCGTGATGACGTTCGCTACAACAACGCCAAGGTCAGTGACCTGATCGCTCCATTGGGAATCGAGAAGTCCTTTAGAGGATTCTACCACCTTGTTGACGATCTTGCCCCTCGCTTCACTATCTCTAGTGGAGCCTTGACCAAGGTCGATCCTTACAGCTTGTCTGGCGGAGTCGTTATCCCGAACACAGCTTACGAGACCGCTCCTATCGAAGCAGCGTTCGTAATGCACCCTGAAGTTTGCGAAGCCCTCATTCCTAACCCAATGAGCGGAGGCAACGGAGTTAGCTTTAACCCTGTTAACTACCGTGGTAAGTTCGACTGGAAGAACATCATCAGTGAGTCCACCAACCCTGACGGAACCCTTGGTTTCTTCCGTGGTGTTCTTGCGAGCGCAACTAAGCCCATCAAGACTGAGTTTGGTTACGTTGTTCTCTTCAAGCGCGACTCCAGCACTCCTGCTACCTAATTAATCTAGTTGAGTAGGGGTAGTTCGCTGCCTCTACTTAGCGTAACTTATATATAATTATGCCAACACTAGACGACGCACCAACTTTGGAAGCACTCGCCACAGTAGAGCTTGACGCCTCAAACGCAGGCACTCCAACCACCATTTCTACGAAAGACCTCGTCCTAATCTACGATATCTCTCAGTCGAAAGTTAAA
>Ga0181393_1000073_pt1 | contig 30561 bp, 54 predicted proteins | sample 16SPOviralmetaG_FD_130122 | JGI IMG/M metagenome (GOLD analysis project Ga0181393, IMG submission 130122) | Marine viral communities from the oligotrophic San Pedro Time Series (SPOT) site, San Pedro Channel, CA, USA - 16 SPOT_SRF_2010-10-21 | ecosystem: Environmental > Aquatic > Marine > Strait...
AAGATTGCAAATAACTTTCTAAAGAAAGTGACACTTTCGTGTCTGGTATTTGGCAAGCCTGATGAGCTTGAACAAACCTTTGGTTCTCTTAAGTTCTTACCAGGCAAGCTGGTCATCAAAGAATCATTAGATTCATCTGATGACAGAAACCTTAAGAGAGCTGGATCTGATGATGCTCCTATATGTCTGTCCAATGGCCAGCCTATATATAGAACAATCATCTATGATCCAACATCTTCACTTGAGGATACTCTAATCCCACACACTAACGTGGATGAGATCAGAGCATTCCACAATGGTGAAGAGTTTGTACCTGCTGATACTGAAGTATCTGAGGCACAAGCTTAGTGTGCAAGGGGAGCTTCGGCTCCCATTTACACACTGCTTGACCTATAATAGCTACTGGTTACCCAACAAGGACCAATAATTATTAGTTAAGCCAATTAAATGCACAATAAAAATTAATTGTGTGCATTAAGTTGTGTGTGTTACATCATAATACCCACAAAATACCACTTGTTACCACTAATACAAGTGTTAATGACAATAATATATAATATAGCTATAATAAGAGCACATTGATAAGATTAGATAGAATTATCTAATGATTATCTTAAATACTTAAGTTAGTTATCCTAATTAGGATGATGCTTAAGATATGTATAACTCTTATTATAGTCTATTGTTCTCTCTCTATAGGATAATAGTATCCGCAACCACTTAAAATTAAATGATATGAAACTATTTGGATTTAGCCGTAAAGGTTTTTTATACATAGATAATGGTAAGAACCTTATCTCACAACAAACTACATCTAGTGAATCACAGATGTTAAATGATTACTCTAGTATTTGGGAGTATAAGAACTATGATGATGCTCTTACTACATTTAATCATCATAAACCTAAACCTAAGCTAGGAAACATTGAGCTTAGATTTCAAGAAGATATGGTAAATGATTTATTTGCTGGATCTGATTGGATGGAAGAAGAAGAGAATCAATTATGGTAAAGAGGTAGCCTAGTGTTACCTCATTACTATTGGACCGTAACTCACCTATCTTTGGTTAGGCTTGATCACCTGTAATCTTTGATCCAAATGACGTGAGGGAGGTTTATAAGAATGCAAGGTTTACAGTAAACTATAGATAATACTGTTGTAATAAAATTCCTTGCATTCATATAATAGAAAGGCTGTATTCATAGTAGTATTAGGGGTAGTACTGCAACAGCGTAATCCTGAACATGATGATAAAAGGTTCGTAATCTAACAGAGTAAACTGTATAAATCATTATGTTTAACTAATAGGTAGTGACTCACCACTAACAGTATTATGAAAAATTTATTATCACAAAGTATTAGTCTACTTAAAAAGATTCTTACTTTATTAATTACACTTGTAATAGTATTTGCAGGTGGTTATGGAATAGTTTATGTAGTTGCTAATGCTATGATACATATATGTATTTTTTTAATTAGTTCTGCATCACTTATTGCTGGAGTTTATATGTTAGAACGTATAAAAATCAAATAAAAGGCTCATACTTGGCCTACATAACAATACAAGTATAAAGTTTTAGTAGTTGTAAGACTATTAAGTTTGAGTGGTGATTATGGAAGGGCACTATAGCTACTGTCCTTCCGTAGTCTAATTACAAACATAAAAATATAAAAGTATTATGAAAAAATTAACTTTAGATGACAAGGGAGTCATCAAACTATTATCAGATCTCACTGAACATGCTAGTAAGCGGGGTATAATGTTTCAAATGTTATTACACATGCTCAGTGATGATCAGATAAACACACTATTTAATTATTTACATAGAGATTATGATATTAAAAATAAATTTAGATTATTTAATATAAATGATAAGGTTGTATTTAAACCAAGTAAATATGAATTCAGTAATATGAATATGGATATTATGCAAGACAAAAGTTTAATATCTCATGGTTATATGTCTGGTAAGATTATAAGTTCACCTGATTATGGTAGTGAATTTAATCCTACTTACTATAGGATGACAATAGAAGTACCTGTTCTTGATGATGATAATAATATTGTTATGGATACAATGGATGTAGATACTCTTAATCTTGAATTTATGACTGAAAACCAAAAAAGATATTTTAGACATATATGGGAGTAAAAAGATTTGGTATAGTTTCTTATGAAGTTATAACTGATCCTTTACTTTCAACTAATGCTAAAGCAGTTTATGCTGTATTAGCAGTACATTGTAACAAGAACAAAACTTGTTTCCCTTCTAATAGTACCATAGCTGACCTGTTAAATGTTAGCTATAGTACTATCAAGAGGGCCATACGTGAGCTAAAGCTTGCAAATTACATAGAAAGAAGAGGAAAATATATAAAACTTGTAGAATAGATAGCTATACTACTAATATTTATTTTAATCTAGCAATTAAGATTGTGTGAAAGAGGTTAATATTTTTGATACATTTGTGTCATGATATACCAATTACCAAACGGAAGAGTTATACATATGACACTAGAACAGTATCTTGATCTTACTGATGAAGAACTACATGAACTAGCATCATTAGGTGATAATTTTACCACTGAGGTAAGTGATCCTTTCTTTCAATCTGTGCTAAAAAGCAATTCTAAATCTAAAGCAGATAAAATTGTACATAAAACTAATGAGTCTGAACCAGATCTTGACGAAGTTACTGATGCAGACAAATTAAATGATGAATATTTTCATCGTGATGACACTTAATTAATTATTTATAAACAACTTAAAATTTATTGACATGACTAAGAATAAAGTTAACATCATGCCGGATGAGCATGGTAACAAAATCCGTGTATCTTCTAATAACCCAGAATTTGGTTACATTAGACTTCAACAAGAATCAACATCTATTGGAACTAACAACTGGCTTAAAACTCAAAATAGAAGTACACTAGTACATGGTAAGGTAGAAGAACTTGAACAAAGTTTTTCTAATATAGATCATTTACCAGGACAATTAATTATTAAAGAGCAAATTACTGCATTTAATACTAATGATTCTGATAGAGATCTTAAAATGGCAGGTCAAACTGGCATCATATGTAAAGCAGTTGATATGGAAACTGGAGAAGTAGTACCTATTTATAGAAAAACATTCTTTGATCCTACTATGCAAATGACTGATGTTTTAGTACCTCACGTTAATTCTGATGAAATTAAAGAAGCTAATGGTTTTGAGGCAAAGGAAACAGTTTCTGAAACTAAATCAACTAGAAGAAACAAGAAAGAAGAAGCTCCTGTAGAGGAGTCTGTTGAAGAACCTCAAGAAGTGGAACTTGAAGAAGCAAATGATGACTCATTTGAATTATAAATCCACACATAATACTTGTTTTTAGATAAGGGGCCTTCGGGCCCTTTTTCTTTTAACACACTCTAACTTAATATTAACTTAATAAAACTTACAACTATGTTTACTGATAAACAACTTAAAACCTTAAAGGTTTCTAAATTTAAAACTAAACTTCATAAATTAGGCATATATGATGAATATATGCAATATGAGAAAATAATTGATTACTCTAAACTTAATCCACAACAACATTATTTATTTAAAAGAGTTTTACATGGATTAAAGATGTATACTAAAGATGAAATAGATAGAATGCATTGGGATAAAAAGAAAAGAGTAATTAAAGTATGGAAAAGATCTCAAGATGTTATAAATAAATGGAAACAATTTATTGCACATCAAGATACAAAGAAAATATTTAGTATATTTGCAGGTAGTAAATTAGGTAAAGAATTGCATGAATTTCCTTTTGAATATATGCCTGATTATAGAAATAAATTAACTCTTAAAGAATGTGGTATTCAATATGAACATTTAATAGTTAAATTTATTGCTGAAGGTTTATTACCAAAAAACTATTTAGATATAAAATGAGACAAAAATCAAAGAAGATGCAGCGTATTGATACAAAGTATAGTCAATTAAGGAGGTTATTCCTTACTGATTATCCTATGTGTCAAGCTGCTCTTCCTCTATGTACACAAAGATCAACAGATGTGCATCATAAAAAAGGTAGAGGTATACATCATAATGATGTAAGTACCTGGTTATCAGTATGTAGAAACTGTCACAACTGGATTGAAGCAAATCCAATTGATGCAGAAGAATTAGGATTTTCAAATAAAAGAATATGATTAAATTATTAAAATTTTTAACACAGTTATTAGAAAAAGAACAATTATATGAACTTGCTATGTTTGTTTCTGATCATCCAGATATAATAGATCAAGAAACTTTATTACATATAGTAAATGAAGTAAATGGTTTTGAAAATACATCAGCTTATAAAGATATGAAAGAGCATTTAAAAAAAATGGATGATTCTATAGATGGTACGTTAAATATAGAAAGCAGTATGAACTATGATGATTTTATAGAACAAAGAGATAAAGCACAAAAAGAAATGATTAATAAATTATTAAAAGATAATAATATAAGTTTAAACTAATGGAAGTGAAAGACATAACAAGAGAAGAGGTACAATTTAAGGCTGTAAGTAAAGCACTTGAATATGAAAGAGGCACACTAGCTATATCAATGGGAGTTGGTAAAACTAGAATTGCACTATATCATTTAGAAAAACTCTTTGATGCTTTTACAAGAGTTTTAGTTGTTGTTCCAAAATGGTCTGTTAAAGACTCATGGATCAATGAGATAAATTTAGTAGGTAAACAAGATTTATTACAACATATAGAGTTTACAACATACTTATCATTAAATAAGAAAAAAGCAAATGATTATGATACAGTCTATTTAGATGAGTGTCATAGTTTATTAGAAAGTCATGAAGAGTTTTTAAATCAATTTAAAGGTAGAATACTAGGTTTAACTGGTACACCACCTAAATCAGGAGAAAAACTTAAAATGGTTAATAGATATTGTCCTGTTAGATATACATTTAGTGTAGATCAAGCAGCTGACAATGATATACTTAATGACTATCAAATTATAGTACATGAACTACAATTATCTAAAGTAAAAAATGTTAAGAAATCTACAAAAGATGGAAGAACATGGTATACTTCAGAAGTAGCTGATTATCAGTACTATACAGGTGCATTGGGAGATGCACAAACACCTAAACAAAGACAATTCCTATCTATTATGCGTATGAAAGCCATGATGGATTATCCAACTAAAGAAGCATATGCTAAAAGTTTGATAAAAAATATAGGAGAGAAATGCATTGTCTTTGCTAATACACAAGCACAAGCTGATAGAATGTGTCAACACAGCTATCATTCTAAAAATACCTCATCAGAGGATAACTTACAGTTATTCAGTGATGGTAGAATAGATAAGCTGTCTTGTGTATTGCAACTTAGTGAAGGTGTAACTATACCTAATTTAAGACAAGGTATAATTATGCATGCATATGGCAATGAGCGTAAGTCTGCACAAAGAATAGGGCGTTTATTACGTCTTAATCCTAGTGAGACAGCTACTTGCCATATCTTGTGTTATGGAAATAGTCAGGATGTTAAATGGGTTAACTCAGCTTTATCATCATTTGATTCAGATAAAGTTAAATATTATAATCCTTTAGAAGAATGAAAACTTACACTTGTTGTTTATGTAACAAAAACTTTGAAGGTTATGGAAACAATCCATTACCTCTATATAATAGTGATGGGAAGTGCTGTGACATGTGTAATATAACACAAGTGCTTCCTATAAGATTAATGCTTAAAAATTTTAAAGATGGGAAAGATGAAGAACATCTACATAATGATGAAAAATAAAAACTGGAAAGGAACTCCAGCTGAATTTTTAAAAAAATACTTAAAAGAAAAAGAAAATGCCAAGAAACACTTACACAAAGAAAATAAATGAATTTGAATTAGATATAGAATACAATTATGTGCCAGCTGAAGAAGCTACACATGATTATCCTGGTACGGGATCTACTGTTGAAGTAGAAGCAGTATATTTATGGAATGATAATTATAACACATCAACTGATGAACAGATTGATATGTCATCATTTTTTTATGACTTATGTCCAGAAGTTATGTATGAAATAGAAAAAGAAATTACAGAAAGTCATGAAAACACATGAATATTTAAATAAATTATAAATAAAATAAATTGATATGACAAATATTTTAGAACTAGCAGGTATCATGATAATTTGTGGTGCTTGTTTTGCTATGGGTATGTATTTTACTACTCAAGTAGGAAATTGGATTAATAAAAATAATAATAAAAAATGAGAAAATTTGCAATAGCTCTTATAGTTATACTAGGTATAATTATATTATGGGAACCAACAATATGCCCAGAACCAATTCCATGTATAACGGAAGAAAAAAAATATAAAGAAGTAGATTATATTAAAAAAACAGATTCTATTAAAAAGATAGATGAAGTAAGTGAATATATTCCTCAAACAATAAAACGTTCTGAGGAGTATATTCCACAATCACAAAGAATATTAGTATGAAACAAAACTTATTTTCTAACTTAACTAAAAAAAATGATAAGTTAGAATACAACATAAAAGCTCAAGAAAGAATTTTTAATAAATTTGTAGAAGATCTTCCTGAAGGAGCAAAAGTAGAAATATTTGTAAGTATATCTGGTGATAACGGAACTAATGCACAAATTGCTAAAATTCATGTTATGATCAGACAACTTGCAGATGATTTAGGATACTCATTTAGTGAAATGAAACTACAAATCAAAAGACAAGCAGGACTCTGCTTTAATAAAGGGGGGTCAGAATACTGCAAGTCTTTTGGTGATTGTAGTAAATTAGAATTAAGTTCTGTTATACAAGAATTAATAACTCTAGGTGATGATATGGGATCTAATCTTCGTTAGATTTAGGTTTAATATTTTTATCTTTTTTAATCTCCTTGTCTAATAGTGCTTTCATTTTCTTTTCCTCATCTTCTTTTGACCATTTTTCTTCTGCAGCAGATCTAGTTTTTTCATAATTTATTTTTGATTCTTTTAGTATTGCTTTGGTATCTTCTTCATTACCAGCAGTAAAAGAATTAACTAAATTAGAAACACTTTCATCAACATTTTCATCAGTTATAACAGTATGACCTTGTTCAGCAGCTTGATGATTTATTTCTGTCATTAAAGTCATAAGAGTCCAAACAGCATTCATATATGGATCATAAGGAGCATCTTCTGGTAAACTTTTAAATCCATCTCTTATATGCATTAAAGTTGATGTTATTGTATCTTCATCTTTAATTGTAAAAAGATAATTTATTGCTTCTGCTATATAATCTCTAAATGCACCTGCAACAGGAATATTAATTACAGCATTAGGATTGATTGTTACAACTTTACCCGCAGCTATTGCTTTCTTGGTAGCTTGGAGATGTTTTTGTATATCTTTTTTGGATAACTTTTTTGCTTCTTTCATAGTGGCTTATTTGTTTTAATGTATTTTTACTAAATCTAACACTTGTTTTTTTTATATATGGTGTCTTTAAGACATTTTGTAAATACTCGTAAGAATTTAAATATATCATTATGCAAATATATAAAAAATTATTATATTTGTAAACCTTTTAAAACCAATTATTAAAAATGGAAAATAATTTAATTGAAATGACTAATTATATACAGTCATTTATAAATAATTTTGAGGATGAATTTAACACAAAACTCAAAGTTGTTGTTCTTGATTCTAATAAAAAAAATAAACGCAAGAATATTTCTAAAATAAAAATATTAGAAAAACTAATCTTAAGAACAATGCATAAAAAATATCCAGAATTATCACATATTAGGTCTTTAAAAGTAACAAGCAGAAGAAGAGAAATAATTGTTTGGGTACAAATATATTCTTACTTAGCTTATGAATTGGGATATACTTTAATGTATATAGGCCAGTCTATAAATAGAAATCATGCTACAGTTATACATAGTATTAAAGTAGCTAAAGATCTGTTATCTATTAGAGAAACAGATTTTGCAGAAGTTTATGAATTAGTATTAAAATCAATACAAGGATATGTGGGAATTATTTCAACAAATGTTAAAGGAGAATATGACACCAAATCAATTCTTGATTCTTTACGGAATAAAGAGGAGTCTGTCATTACGCTTGCCTGATACTGATGATGCAATTATGCATTTAGCAGGACAAGGCTTTATAAAATTAGATAAAAAAGCAAATACAAAAATTAGTCTTACTGTTAAAGGTCAAAAAACTATATCTAAATTTGAAAATTATTTTATTAAAGCTAAGAAAAGAACAAATATTCAATTAATGGGTAAAAGTTTTAATCTTAAATTAAATGAATATAGAGAAATATTTCCTGCAGGTAAATTACCAAGTGGTAAACCAGCAAGAGTTAATGTTAAATCTCTTGAAAATTCATTTAGATGGTTTTTTGAAAATTATGATTTTAGTTGGAGTGAAATAATGAATGCAACTAGAATGTATGTTAATGAATATAGAGATAAAGAATATATGTATATGAAAACTAGTCAATATTTTATTGCTAAAGAAGGTAAAAACAAAGTTAAATCATCAGATTTAGCTGATTATTGTGATATGATTAGAGATGGTGTACAAACAGAAGAAGATCACTTTAAAGAAAAAGTAGTATGAGTAATAAAGCATGGAATGGTCAATACCAATCTTTTAATGAAGCACTTAAATATATGCTTGACAGACAGTCAGGTAAGGAGAAATCCATATACACACCATGGCCTAAATTTAATGATGCTGTAACAGATGGATTAGAGTGGAATACTCTTACTGTTATAGGAGGTAGGCCAGGATCAGGTAAAACATTAATTAAAGATCAAATAATAAGAGAATCTTTTGTTTTAAATCCTGAAGATAAATTTAGAGTATTAGAATTTCAATTTGAAATGGTGGGTAGAACATCTGCTCTTAGAGAATTTAGTTCTATTACAGGTAAAACATATAAAGAATTATGTAGTGCAGGATCTGTATTATCACAAGGAGACTTTGATAAATGTCATGCATATGCAAAAGATAGAATCAAAAGTCCAGTAGATATTGTTTCAACACCTATGACTGTAAATCAAATGCGTGAGCAAGTTGATAAATACATGAATGAACATAAGGGTCAAAAGACTATTATTACATTAGATCATAGTATTCTTGTTAAAAGAGCACCTTATCAAAATAACAGATTAGATATGTTGTTTGAATTGGGTGAATTCTTTACACAAGTTAAGCGTGAATATCCTTGTATGTTTATATGTTTATCACAGCTTAATAGAAATATAGATAACCCAGACAGAGCAGTAAATGGTAAGTATGGTAACTATGTACTTGAATCAGATATATTTGGTTCAGATGCTATGTTGCAACATGCTGATACTTTAATAGGTATTAACCGGCCTGCTAAACAAAAGATTAGATTCTATGGTCCTGATAGATATATAATAGAAGATGAAAAAACATTAGTTTTACATTTTCTTAAAGCAAGAAATGGTGATACACGTATGAGTTTCTTTAAAGCACAATTTGAAAAAATGCAAATAATAGAAATGGATACACCACCTCAAGAACAAAGAAGGTAAAAATTTAAAATATTAATATGGGATTAACACCAACAGAACGTAAAGCAAAAGTTGCAAAACTTAGAGAAGAGCATGAAGATTACTTTCAAAAAGAAGGTAAAATTAATGCACTATATATACCTAAGATGGCATATAGACCATCAGGAAAAGATGAACTACATGTATCATTTTTTCCAAGTGAACTAGAAAAGGGTAGAAATATTTACACAGAATTTGTAAGTATTGATTATGACACTGAAGATCCTAAAAGAACTTTGTATTTCTTAAAACATAATCCTCATTGGAAAGAAGAATATGAATTAGTTACAAGTAACTCAGGATTTGAAAGACATATTATACCTGTAAGTGAACTGAAAATTATAAATGATGTAAATTCTAGAAGGTCTCCTATTAAAAATAAGGTAGAACTTAAAGATTTTATTAAAGTAAAAGATCCTGAAAAAAGAGAAATAGTAGATGTTCTTATTGGGATTGAAAGAGCATTATTAAGTATAAACAAAAAATTAATTAAAAGATAATGGCACAAAGTGTATTAGTTATAGCTGACTCCGGGTCAGGTAAATCAACGTCAATTAGAGATTTAGATCCTAAAGAGACATTTATAGTTAACATTGCAAATAAACCTTTACCATTTAAAGGATGGAAAAAGAATTATACAATGATTAGCAAAGATAATCAAAAAGGTAATATGACAGGAGTGTCATCTGCTGCAGGAATTATTAAAGCTATGATGCATGTTAATGATAAAATGCCTCATATAAAAAATCTAGTAATAGATGATTGGCAATATATGTCAAGTTTTGAATATTTTGACAGAGCAGATGAAAAAGGTTATGATAAATTTACCTCTATTGCAAAGAATTTAGCACAAGTTGCTAAACTTCCTAAAGATATGAGAGAAGATTTATATATATTCTTTTTAACACACTCTGAAGAAAGTACAGATGTGAATGGACACAGAAAAGTTAAAGCAAAAACTGTTGGTAAAATGATAGATAATGCATTAACTTTGGAGGGTCTATTCTCTATAGTTCTATTTGGCAAAGTTGTCAAAGGAGAAGATGATAAATTAAGTTATGTATTTGAAACAGTCAATAATGGAGAGAATACTTGTAAATCACCAGACAAAATGTTTGCTGATGCACGTATAGATAATTCATTAAAAGTTGTTAAAGATGCAATTATTGAATATGAAAATTAGTTAAATTATGAATGAAGTTAAAAATAAAGTTATGTTAAATACTAAAGATATGTCTGCAGGAAGTGGTAGACCAAAACCAGTTATGAGTCCAGGTAATCACAAAGTAAAGATTAATTCTATTACTTTTGATAAAACACCATATGATTCAGAAGCATTTAATATTATGTTACATGTAGAAACTGAACCAGTTACAGGTGATTTTGAAGGTTTTTATAGAGATATGAACAATCAATCTCTTGGAAGATATGAGGGTCAAGTTGGTAGGATTAGAATTAGTCCTTTTCCATTTAAAGACGCTACATTACCAAGTGGTAGAGAAATTAATAGAGACCAAGAAGTTTTAAAATCTATGATTAATTTATCTGAAGTTCTTAATATGAGAGATGCTTTAGATTCTATTGAAGCAGAAACTATAGAGAAATTTATGGTTGAATGTAATACATTATTTACTGATGGTCAAAAGGGATCTAAGTTTATTAATATATGTGCTGGATCTAGAGAGTGGGAAAATAAAGAAGGTTATGTAAATGATGATCTTTATTTGCCAAGAATGTCTAAAGATGGTATTTCTATGGAAGCAGTAGATACAGAAAATTCTAGATTATTATCTTTTGATAAAGCTACACATGTTAGAGCTTTAGTTAAAAAAGATGAGAATCAAACTAAAATGGAATTTAAAGCAAATTCAGGATCAGGTAATGATTTTGAATTATAATATTGTAGGATAAATTTTTCTTAGTAAGAAGTCTATTAGCTGTCCTACAACGGAGTGAATACCGCATATAACAGTTAATAGAAAATTTTTCAATAATATAGGGGCACTTACTTGTCCCTATATTTTTATTAATAAAGATGATAAGTACAAGAAATTTAGTATTAGATGGATCAAATGTTCCTAGTACTTGGGTTTTTGAGTTCTATCTGGATTTACCAGAAAGACTGAATGGACAGAATGTACAGATTAAGTCTGTATTTCATCCTGCAGAAAGAACACCAAGTATGTGGATATTCGTAGACAAAAGTCAATATAAATTTAAAGATTTTTCAACAGGTAAAGGTGGTAATAAAATAGATTTAATTAAAGAATTATTTAATATAGATTATTCAAAAGCAATATTTAAATTAACACAAGATTATAATAAGTTTATTACAGAAAAGGGAGAATATAAAGAATCTGATATAAAACCAGAAGCAAAGTATAAAGTTGATGGTGTAATAACAAGAGATTGGAAAAAACATGATATAACATTTTGGTTACAATTTAATATTGGTGCAGAAATGTTAGATAAGTATAATGTAAAAGCACTTGAATATTATCATATGGTTAAAAAAGATAATAAGATAACTATTCAACAACCTTATATATATGGTTATTTTAGTAAGGATAATATTTATAAGATTTACCAACCAAAAAACAAGAAGTTTAAATTCATAAAAGTTAAACCTCAACTTCAAGGTTTAGATCAATTAGAATATAATCAACCTTATCTTGTTATATGTTCTTCTTTGAAAGATGCAATGTGTTTAAAGCAATTTGGATACAACTTAGAAGTTATTGCACCTGACTCAGAGAATACTATAATAAAACCACATATAATTGAAAATCTTAAAAGAAAATACAAAAAAGTTGTAACTTTATTTGATAATGATGTTGCCGGACACAATGCAGTTAGTAAGTACAAAGAGCTGTATAACATTTCAGGCACATGGTTAGACAGTAGCAAAGACATTGCTGATCTTGTAAAAGAGAAAGGCTTTACTGATGCTCATAAAGAAATTAAAGTTAAACTTAAAAATATATTATGAAATGGTTTATACCAGGAAACGTACCTTCTAGTAAGAATGGAAGAAGATGGACAGGAAAATACTTTATTTCAAGTAAAACAACAATGAAATATAGAAAAGCAACTGCAGCAATTTACAAAGCATTTGCTAGCTCATTTAAAAAAGAGTTAAAACAACACACTTTTCCAGTTACAATTTCTTTTAAATTTATTAGAGGCAGCCGTCACAAGTTTGATTATATAAATCCTGCACAGACAGTGCAAGATGATATGGTTAAAAATGGATGGATAGAAGATGATAATATGAATTTTATAATACCTGTATTTGAACCTTATGAATATGATAAGGAAAACCCAGGTGTTATAATTAAAATAATTAAAAATGGAAAAATTGACAATAAAACAAAAACTGTTGCTAAGAGAACTAAAAGACAACGGACTAGTAAAACTAGAAGTAAGTTATAGTGGAGGTGGTGATGATGGTTGTATAGATTCTTATAGTGGTTATGAAATAAATGAAAAAGGAGAAGAAAAATGGTCACAAGATTCTGTACCACAAAATTTTGGACAAGAATTTGATGATTATTTATATACATTTATTAGTGATAATATAGAGTGGGATTGGATTAACAATGATGGGGGTTATGGAACAATTACTATAGATCTTGAAACAGGTAAAATGACTATAGATCATTCTCAAAGACATATTGAAGACTATCATTATGATGATATTGAGTCAGAACTTGAAAAAAGTTTAAATGGCTCATCCTAATATTCATGCCAAATCTTCTGTAAAGAAGTTTGGTGGACAACCTGATGATTACATACATATACATAATTGGTTAGATGCAACAAAAAGTTGGGTGGGCAATCACCTACACAGAATGTTTCGTCATCACAGTGAAGGTATATTTGAATGTGAAAGAAAATTTGGACCAGTATTTACAAATTCAGATGGTAAATCTGTTTATACAAGATATGTTGCAGAGCAGCATGTAAGAGAGGACTGTAATAACTATATTCCCTCTGCAAAAGAATGGTTAGACAATATTCATAAGAAAAAATTACCCTTATGGATGATTAAAACAATGAAAATAAATGATTAAAATAAATTTAAACACATACAAAAACATATTTAATTTATTAAATGCAGGTGTAGAAGACATGGAAATTGGTATTTCCAACATATTAAACAGTGATTTATCTGACTCTTCTTTACAAGTTTTAGTAAAATCATTACCTGGTAGAAGAAGACATTTGTTTTTAAAATCTTTTTTAGATCAAAAAAGTATAGAAAATAAAAAGTATAATAAAGAAGAACTTAGATCACAACTTATTCATGACTGCCTACCGTGGAAAGAATTGTTTAAAAAAATAAAAAAACAAAAACTTTCTAATGTTGATAAACAAATTATAGAACATGAAGTATGTGAGCTTTATATAAAAGGTATTGCAGAAAGAGAAATGGTTAAAAGTATTAAATTAGAATTAGCATGGTAAATATTGCAGAATCACTTGCAAGAGCAAGTAAAACATTAATTTTAAGAGAGCCCTTTTACGGGCTCTTTTTAGTTGGACTTAATAAAGTCTTTAGAAATGATATACCTACAGCAGGTGTTAGTAAAAATGGTATAGGTGTACAATTATCTATTAATACAGAATTTTTTAATAGTCTTAATGATAAACAAAGAATGGGTGTATTAAAACATGAATTGTTACACATATCATTTGGACATTTAGTAATGAGAGATTTATATACTAATCATAAGTTATTTAATATAGCTGCTGATTTAGAAATTAATCAATATATAGATCGTGATGCATTACCTGAAGGTGGATTGTTCTTGGATACATTTCCAGAACTTAAGCTTCCTAAAAAAGCAGGTACAAAAGAATATTATAGACTTTTGGAACAAGAATGTAAAAATAATCCTTGTGAGTCACTTCAATCTGTATTAGATCAAATGGACGGTGATAGTCAGTATGATCATAAAACATGGGAAGAGTTTGAAGATCTTACAGAAGCAGAAAAAAAGCTAGTGCAAAAACAAGTTGAACATCAACTTAAAGAAACTGCAGAACAAACTGTTAAAAGATGTGGTAACGTTCCAGGTGAATTAGCTGATCTTATTAAAAGGCTTACAACTATTGAGCCAGCATCATTTGATTGGAAAGGTTATCTAAGAAGATTTATTGGCAATTCTACAGTATCTTATACTAAAAAACTTAGACGTAAGTATAATAAAAGATATAGTGACAATCCGGGTCTTAAAATTAAATTTAAGAATAATATACTTGTTGGTGTTGACACATCAGGATCTGTATCTAACAAGGAATTAAGGGAATTTATGAGTGAACTTACACATATGCATAAAACTGGTCACATGATCACGGTTGCTCAGTGTGATACACAAATAAATTCAGTAGAAGCATTTAACCCAAGAAAAGATTGGGAAATTAAAGGTAGAGGAGGCACAAGCTTCCAACCTGTTATTGATCTATTTAATAAAAAGAAAGGAGTTTATACAGCTCTTATATATTTAACAGATGGTGAGGCATATACTCCAGAAAACTGTCCAAATAATACACTTTGGGTTCACAGTTCTCAGTGTGATGTAAATAATGAATTACCAGGATTAAAAATACAATTAAACTAAAAAACTATGGCACAAGTAAATTTAAATATTGATGAATGTAAAAATTTTGTTAATCATATAATAAAGAACAATAGATTCTTACAAGAAGGAAATAAAAATCCTGTAGCAGTAGAGATAGTAGGTGAATCAGGTATTGGTAAAACATCTGCTGTTATTGATCTAGCTAAAGAAAATAACTTAAATTTTGTAAAACTAAATTTAGCTCAGATTGAAGAGTTAGGTGACCTTGTTGGTTTTCCTGTTAGACAATTTCAGATGTTTAAAGAAAAGAAAATTAATAAAAGAATTGATGATCTTAACTATACACAAGCACAAAAAGCAGCTGCTGTTGCACAAATGACAGGTATAACTAAAAAGATTGGACAGTGGGTTGATGAGCTTGCTGTTGAGGAATATCTTAGAACTGGTTGGAAAATGACAGGTAAGAATAGAATGTCTTATTGTGCACCAGAATGGATTTCTGATAAAAAAGAAGGAGGTATATTACTTCTTGATGACTGGAACCGTGCGGATATGAGATTTATTCAAGCTGTAATGGAGTTAGTTGATAGACAGCAGTATATTTCTTGGTCTTTACCAAAAGATTGGCATATAATTCTAACATCTAATCCAGATAATGGAGATTATATGGTTAATAGTATTGACTCAGCACAAAAAACTAGATATATTACTGCTAATCTTAAGTTTGATGTAGAAGTATGGGCTAGGTGGGCTGAAGAAGTTGGTATTGACACTAGATGTATTAATTTTTTGTTATTACATCCAGAACTTGTAACACAAGAAACTAACGCAAGATCTATTACTGCATTCTTTAATTCTATTTCAAGTTTTGAAAAGTTTGAAGATAATTTAAGTATGGTTCAAATGATTGGTGAAGGATCTGTTGGAGATGCATTTGCATCTATGTTTACTACATTTATTAACAATAAACTTGATAAATTAGTAACACCAAAAGATTTATTAACTCATACAGATGAAAAGTATATCTTAGGTCAATTGACTAGTTGTGTTGGAAAAGATGATAATTATAGAGCAGATATTGCATCAACTCTAGCTACCAGATTAGCAAACTACTCTGTGGTTTATTCTAAAGAAAACACGGTAAATCAAAAAATTACAGATAGATTAATTACACTATGTACAAAAGATTATTTTACTAATGATCTAAAGTATTTAGTTGTAAGAACCATCTTTAATGGTAATAAACAAAAGTTTAACAAGATGATGATGAATCCAGAAATCATTAAAATGACAATTAAATAATATGGCAAAAAAATCAGTACATCAGGAGTTTAATCCTGATGCTATTGAACACTTTGAAATTGACTGTGATCCTTATGGGATCATGGTTGATTCAGGTGGTACAATAGAAACAGTTTATGTAAACACGTCACAAGGTTTAACAAATAGAATAGGAAAAATATTTACAAAGAATGCAGATAAAGAACCGGATTTGACATTATATAAAAAAGCATTTTTATTTCCAAACAGTCCTGTCTCTACTGAGAGAGTAAAAGCAGCACTTAAAGAACATAAAATTACTTTAACTAATGATTATACTAAAGCAGATTTATATTTAACACATGATGATTTAACTAGAGATCATCAAAGTGAAGAGTCTATTAATTCTAGAGCTATGTTTTGCAATTTATGGAATTATGAAGCAGTAGAAGCAGGATGCGTGTATGTAAATGATTATTGTGAAGAAAATAAAAGAGGTAATGAATTAGCTAGAGTTATTTATGATGCTAAATGTGCTGAGTGGGTTGATAGATATACTTCAGATCGTCATAGTATGCCTTATGATTCTTATATAGTTACAGGTCTTGCAATTAATACAGCTTATGAAGTTGAAATGGGTAATGTAGCTGTTTGGAATATTGATAAGGTAATGCATCAATCAGCCAGTAAAGTTGAACTGACTGAACAAATATTAGATGATATTATTTCTTTAATGAAACAAGGTGGTGCAGAAAACTATAATATGGTTGGAGCATTGCTTCCTACTATTGATTGGACTAAAAAATATCATTTGTTATGGAAACTAGGTCAAGAAATAGGTACAGATTTATATATGTTTAATAGAAATAAAGATGTACAATATTGGAAACAAGCATCTGGTATTTCAGATTATTATCATATGACTGCTTTACAAATGATACAAAGACTTGAAGGCCGGGAAAATTTAAATAGAGAATCATTTAAGTATTTAGAACCAATAGTTAGAAAAGAAATAAGAATTGATAATAGAGATCTTTACACTTTTAAAGTAGAGGTTAAACCTGAATATAAAAAATATAATTATGAAAAATAGAAATGTAATAAGTATAGATATAGATTCGCATAAAAACAACTTAAAAAGTCTTGGATTATCAGATCTTGGTATTTATATTGGTAGAGATGATTGGACAGTAGGAAAAAAATTAATCAGTCAATTATTACCAAAAGACAAATTTCAAAAATATACTAAACAAGATTTTATTGATAGTGTTAATACAGTTTATAGATTGCCACATTTAACTTTATCTAGAGATAAATTAGCTTTATTTGCAGAAGAATGTGATTTTAAAGTTACTAGAAAGAGAGATGTTGCTGATATAATAGTAATAGGTGACCAAACAATTAAAAAGATGGTACAAAATAGCTATTCTAGTAGTATAGATTTTAAAACTCTTAAAAGTTGTTATAGTATAGGTAAAGAATGGAAAAATTTAACTAGTGATGATCAAAACTGTATGCATAAACAAGTAAAGTTAATTGAAGATTTATATGGTGATGATTGTGAAATTACTTTTACACAATCTTATTATTATTCTTCTACTGGTTATGGAGAAAAATTAAGTATATATCGTTCTTATTTAAAAAATTATGTAACTAAACAGGCAGGTTATTTATATTATTATCCAAAAACTTCATTTGATAATATGAATTTTGTAAAAAATAATATAGATAAAGTTATTTTTGATTCTGACCTTAATCTTTTATGTACTGAAGATTCAATTACTATAAATAAAGAAGAGTTTAAAAGTGTTTATAGTATGATTAATTCATTTGATAAAGAAAATTTAAGTGTCGGAATGACTATGATGGCTAATTGTAATATAGATAAATCTAGAACTTTTTTATGTTTATTATTTGCAGTGTGTTCAGATAATATGAAAAATAGTAATGTTTGGAATCAAGTAAATTTTAAATATCTTAGAAAAGAATTTGAATATTATATTGATATTCAACTATCTTCATGGGGACATGCTTATAGTAATTTAATTAAAAAAATGGTTGAAGATAAATGTTTAACAGCATGGGCAGCAAGTCTTATAGCTTCTGTAATGTTTAAAAGAGTTCTAGAAGGTAATCATCAAGTAGGTGGTAAAGATTGTGTTTTTAGTTTAAATGCAAATGATTTAAAATTAAAAAATGAATATTTAGTTAAGTTAGTCAATGAATAAGCTGGAGTTAGCCATAGTGACATAAAAACCAGCTTGATAGAGTGGGTGTTGAGATGCACCCACTTTATCTTTAAAATATTAATTATGAAAGATCCAATTAAAGAAGAAGCATTTTATAATGGTGATTATAAGTTTAGTTATTCTTCACTAAACAAGTTATTATTTTCACCAAAACTTTTTTACAAAGACTATATCCTTAAAGAAAGGGAAATTAAGACTGACAAACATTTAATTGAAGGTAAATTACTTCACTTGATGTTATTACAGCCTGAGAAGCTACATGATGAGTTTTCTATTGTTCCTAATAAAATACCATCAGACAATGTTCGTAAAGTTTTAAAAAATCTTAGTAATAGATTTTATGATCCTAATGCATTTATTAAGTTAAAAGATTTAGATAATGAAATTATACAAGCTTTAGAAGAAAACAACTTATATCAGTCATTTAAAGATGATTTAAAAAAATTATCTAAAATTCAAACTGAAGAAAATGAAGAATATTATAAATTTCTATGTCAAGACCAGAAAAAAGATATTATAGATAATGATATGTTAGCAAAAGCAGTTGAAAGAGTTATATTAATAAAAAATAATAAAGATGTTATGTCTTTATTAGAAGATAAAGTAACTGATTTTGAGTTAGATCCTTTAGAAATGTATAATGAAAAATATTTAGAATGTGAATTAAATGATTATGTATTTGGTCTTAAAGGCTACATTGATAGATATATTATTGACCATGAGTCAAAAGAGATAACTGTTATAGACTTTAAAACAACATCTAAAGGATTAGAAAAATTTGCAGAAACTGTAGATTATTATAATTATTGGATGCAAGCAGTTATTTACATTACATTGGTGATAAAAAGTTCTAAAAAAGATATTACTGATTATAAAATTAATTTTAAATTTGTAGTTATTGATAGTTATGATCAAACTTATGTATTTGATGTATCAAAAGAAACACTAAATACTTGGTTTAATGGATTAGAAGAAATATTAAAAGAAACTAATTACCATTACATTAAAAGAGATTATAGTTTACCATATGAATTTGCTAATAATAACGTAACATTATAGTGGAAAAATTATATAAAGAATATTTTCAAAAAAGCAAAGTTTTTTTATATCCTTTATTAGATATTAAAAAAGGCATAAAGTTTGTTCCTAATCAAACATATTTATCTTGGGGTGATGAATATACAATAGATTGCAACAAGCTTTTATGTCTTTATAGATTTGATAAAGCAAGTAAAAATAATTTTATATTATTTTCTGATGAAGTAATTAAAACTCTACCGTTATATCATACAGAATATATAATAAATGATTATAATTATTTATATATTTTTGATTTAACACTACCTCTTAAAAAAAGAGATTTACAAAAGTTTAAACAGGGTAAATATTCAAAATTTAGTAAAAAAACAAAAGAAACTATTATAAAGTTTTTTGGTGAAAAAGGTAAAATAGCAGAATATGTAGAAAGTTATTTATATCCTGAATATTATTTTGAAGATTATTCAGAGTTATTAAATATTAATCAAAAAGACCTAGAATTAGTAGGTGAATTGTGTAGCAAACCAGATTTTCAAAAAGAAGATTTTACTTCTGATTGTGAATTAATAAAAAAATCATTATATTTAAAAATTAAAAATTAAAAACCATGGCAAAAAATAAAAAATATATACAAGAAAATCCAAAAAGCATGATGTTAGTTAAAAGTGCTTTTGGTCAAATGAAAAGCTTTAAATTAATACCTATTACTAATGATTGTCCATTTGTTGAATGTTTATTCTCACCAAGAGAAAAAATGATGGTAGTTATTGGTAAATATATGAAAGGAAGTTATCATATGGTTCCTAAACTAGATGATAATGGAGATGAAATACCTGTTAAAGGTAAACCAAGAGCAAATGGAAAGAAAGTAAAAGAAGAAAGAAGACTTGTTGACACTTGTTCTGAACATTATATAGTAACTGAAGAAGAAATTAGAGAAACAATTCAAATGTTTGCAGTAAATCCTGATGCAATTGAATTAGATGAATTCTTTTTATCTGATAGTGAACTTGTAGGTGCAACAGCAACTACACCCATTATTGAGAAAGTATAGGCTGAGGACCTTTATACCTCCATTTTTTTTAAATTTTTCCATTGAGAAGGGTCCGAACGGGCCCTTTTCTTTTGATACTAAAATGACATGACTATGAACCATTGGGTAATGGATTATGAGACTTTATCAAATTGTTTTGTTGGTGTTTTTACACATTATAAAACTGAAGAAACTAAAATTTTTTCAATTTGTAAATTACAAAATGATTATGAAAAGTTTATTGAATTCCTAAAAGAAAATATAAGTAATAATGAGTGGCATATATCCTATAATGGATTAGCATTTGATGCACAGATCACTCACTATATAATTAAAAACCATGAGAATTTAAAACTCATGGATGGAGAAGAAATTGCTGAAGAAATATATCTTTGTGCTCAACAAGCTATAGAAAAGTCTAATAGAAGAGAATTTCAAGAATTTCCTGAATGGCATATGACTATTAAACAAATAGATGTTTTTAAATTAAACCATTGGGATAACATGGCTAAGAGATCTAGTCTTAAATGGATAGAATATACTATGGACTGGGATAACATCTTAGATATGCCTATACACCATGAAACAGAGATAAATACACAGGATCAGTTAGATCTAATTATTGAATACTGTATTAATGATGTAGAAGCAACTAAAGAAATTTTTGTTAGATGTAAACCTTTAATAGCATTAAGAAAAAAGTTAACTGATCAATATAGTATTAATTTATTTAGTGCATCTGAACCAAGAATTAGTAAAGAATTGTTTGGTTATTATCTTAGTAAAGAACTTAATATACCTAAATATGAACTTAAAAAATTAAGAACATTTAGAAATGTAATTAAAATTAAAGATCTCATATTAGATTATATTAAATTTGACACAACTGAATTTAATAATTTATTAAATAGATTTAAAGATATTGAACTTGATCCTAATCAAACTAAAGGTGGATTTAAATATGTAGTTAAATACAAAGGAGTTAGAACACATTTTGGTTTAGGTGGTGCTCACGGTGCTCATAAACCAGGTGTTTATGAATCAGATGAAGATAATATAATAATGTCTTCTGATGTTACAAGCTTCTATCCTAATTTAGCTATTATGAATAAGATTTCACCTGCACATTTAGATAAAAAAGCATTTTGTGATCTATATAAGTGGTTTTTTGATGAAAGAAAAAAGATACCAAAGAGTGATCCTATGAACTATGTGTATAAAATTATACTTAATAGTACATACGGTCTTAGTAATGATAAGAACTCTTTTCTGTATGATCCGCAGTTTACTATGTTTATTACTGTTAATGGTCAACTTACATTGATGATGCTTTATGAAATGATTATGGAAGCAATACCAGAAGCAATACCATTATTACAAAATACTGATGGTGTTGAAACAGTAATACCTAGATCAAAACAAAAAATTTATATGGATGTATGCAAAAAATGGGAGGAAATAACTAATCTTAATTTAGAACATGATCAATATAAAAAGCTTGTATTGGCTGATGTTAATAACTACATAGCAGTAGATATGAATAATAAAGCTAAATGTAAGGGACGTTTTGAGTTTGAAGGGTTGGCTCTTCATAAAAACAAATCTAAACTGATCATTCCAAAAGCATTGTACGCCTACTTTGTTGATGGAACTTTACCAGAAGATACACTTAAAGAAAATAAAAATATTCTTGATTATTGTATAGGTGGTAAATCTAAAGGTAATTGGCAACAAGTTGCTAGATCTGTAAAAGATGGACAAGCTGATGAAGAAAAACTTCAAAAGATAAACAGATATTATATTTCTAACAAAGGTGTTAAAATAATTAAAATTAATAAAAGTGATAAAAGAGAAATTCAATTAGAAGCAGGTAGATGGATGCAGACTGTTATGAATAAAATTGAAAATAAAACTTGGGAGTCATATGATATTAATGAAAAATATTATCTAGATGCTATAGAGAAAGAAATTAATAATATTATAGGAATTAAAACTAATCAGTTATTGTTATTTTGACAATAATTATTTAACTTTAAAAATAAAAAAATGGGATATACAAAACCAACAAGTTGTACTGCAGAAGATTTATCTGCAGTACAATATCCAAATCATGGAAAAACTTATACAGTTATTCGTCATAAATTTCTTATTGATGCTGCAAGAAGTATATTAAAAACTCACGGTTTCAATGTTAAAAATGAAGAATACAGATCTACAGCTAATGGTAACATTGCTCAAGGTATATATCAAATAGAGTCTACACAAGATTCTGAATTAGGTATGATGTTTGCTTGGTCAAACTCATATGATAAAAGCACAAGATTTCAATGCGGGATAGGAGCTTTTGTAAGAGTTTGTGGTAACGGTATGGTCTGTGGTGATATGGCATCATATGCTAGAAAACATACAGGTAATGCAGATAAAGAAGCTTTTAATCATATTATGTCTCAAGTTAAACAAGGTAACAAACACTTTACTCAGTTAGTAAAAGATAGAGATAATTTTAAAAAACTTGATTTATCTAGAAAAGAACAAGCTGAATTAGTTGGTAGATTATTTATTAATGAAAATCTTATTGACTCATCACAAATATCTTGTATTAAAAAAGAAATAGATAAACCATCATATGATTACAAAGAAGATGATACTGCTTGGACATTTTATAATCATGTTACACATGCATTAAAAAAGTCTCATCCTAGGTCATGGATGTCTGATCAACAAAAGTTTCATCAGTTTATGATTAGTGAATTATTTAGTGTTTCACAATTAAAACCTAATGATTCTAGTGATATGCATGTAGAAGATCATGAAATAGTATTACCAGATGGTAGAACTATAGATGAATTAGATGCTGCTGAACCAATGAATGAAACAGATGATTGGGATGATGATTGGGATGGTGAGCATTTTATGTAAAATCTGAGTCATGTCAGATTGAATTAAATAAAGGTGTTGAAGGGTATAAAAAGGTGCCTGACGAGGTTATACCAACTTAATAAGAGAGAAACCACTTGCGGTCCCCACCTCTTGCCTTTATTTAATTCTTATGCACTCATAGCTCAACTGGATAGAGCGACAGCCTTCTAAGCTGTAGGTTGTAGGTTCAAGTCCTACTGAGTGTACTAAAATAAAAATTATGTCAAGTAGAGAAATTATGAATGCCCAAGGATTTGGGAAGAAGCCAAAAAAGAAAAGTTTAATAAAAAAAATAAAAACCTGGTTTAAAAACTTTATCAAAAAACATATTGTTGATGAAGTTGACCGTAATGATTTAGAATTTTAATGGCAATAAAATATCAAAAAACCAAAACATTAGTAACAAAGACAAATAACAATAGTAGTGACTGCATAGCTCCAAATATAATTTACGGGTGCTACGGGGGCTGTGTAGACACCTATTGTTATATGTCTAGATATAACGGTAAAAGAGTATTTGTTAATGAAAACATTAATGAAGTATTTAATTCTGTAGTTGAATGGGAAAAAACTTATAATAAAGTTCCTAATCAACAAGATCCTGTATACACAATGGTAGACATTGCGTGCAATTCAGATCTAGTTTTGATGCAAAAACATGTACCAGGTACTCTTCATAATTACCTTAAGATGTATGACAATCATCCACAACTTAATAGCACTATGGCCACTAAGTATCCAGGGTTATTAAAACTTGATGTAAATCATTTTAATAAGCCACCACGTGTAAGAGTTAGTCTTATGCCTCAAAAGTATTCAGATATTCTTGAACCTAAAATGCAAAATATATTATCAAGAATAAAAGATGTAGATAGACTTAAAAAGTTAGGATGGGAAGTACATTTAAATTATTCACCTCTTATATTTTATCCAGGTTGGAGTGAGGAATATGATGCATTATTTAAACTTGTAAAAAAATATGCAGGTGAAAATAAATGTGAAGTTATTGCTTTAACTAATCATGTATACCAAATGAATAGAGCTAGTGAAGAAGCACGTGAGCTTATGAAGTATTCTGATGAACCAAAAAATCTAAGTGGTACATTAAGATACCCGGTAAGAAAAAAAAGAAAAGCTCTTGATAACTTTGCTAATTTATATAGTAAATACTTTAATATTAACACAATAAGATATATATTCTAATGACAGAACAAAAATTTATAAAACTAATAGATAAAATTTTTAGCAGAACTGAAAACACTTTGTTAGCAAAGCGTGCAGAATATGCTCATAAAGAAGACGTATTTAAGTCTTTTAAAAATGGTACAGGATTTTCTTTACACACTGAACCAGAACAGGTTGCTTGGAGTTATTTAGCAAAACATCTTGAATCAATACAATCTATAATTAAAAAATTACCTAATGAAAGACCATCAGAAGAACTTATAAATGAAAAATTTGGAGATGCAATAAATTATTTAATTATTATAGAAGGGTTACTTAAGGAAAAATAACTATTCATGAATAACATATTCATATGTAATTTGTCCTTTATAAACTCTAAGATCAGCATTTCTATTAACTAGTTTTAAAGCTCTCATTAATCCGGGAGCTTTACTTGCAAAACCACTAGTGATTGAAAAAGGATAATAAGTATTAGCAGATGATTGAGTAGGATTTGACATAACAGATCCTATAGAAAAAGTTTGAGTTCCTGTATAGCTAGCACCCATAGTAAATGTACCTTCATACAATTGCACAGATCCTGATGCAACAGATGATTCTAAAAAACCATATATTCTAACTATTTCTATTTTTCCTAAAAGATCAAATAAAACAGCATCTCTTGTTTGATCATCTGTTAATTGATTACTTGCAAAAGTTACAGCTGTATTTCCTGTACCAAAAGGAACACACCATGATTGACCACCACTAGTGTTCCATTCAAAAGTAGTGGTTGTTTTAGCAAGATGTTTTGGAGCAGTTATAACATCCCATGTATTATCTTTACTTAAAAATCTTGTTGTTAAATCTGAAGTTCCATCTACAGCAGATAAAGAAGTTGTAATAGTATTTGTTGCTGACACAACATTATTTACATATGTACTATCAGCAGTTGTAACAGTTTCACCATTATCTATTTGTTGAGTTGTAGATCCATCACTAAGTATCCAATTATTCATTGTACCCCCACCTCCACAACATGCTCCATATACAATAGTACATGATGTAAACTCTGGCCTTAAGTTTTCTGGAACAGTTGTTCCTATAATTGACATAAATTTATCACTTGATAAATGAATAGAGCCTTCTGCAATTGCAGTTATAAGATATTCTACAGCATCTTTATAAGTAATAGCTGTAGTATGTGTTAAAGTTATTACATCTTTAGCATTAACATCTTTAACACCTTGCATATAAATTTTAAAAGATGTAGTATTTATTTTTTCAAATCCTAAAATTGCAGATGGATTATAATATTGAGTATATGACCCTGTTGAGTCATAAAAAGCTAGAAGATAAGCTTTTAAACCGGGAGGATTTCCTGAAAATTGAGGTCCAGACATAATAAAAAATTTTAACCAGATCTAGTCCAATAAAACCAGTCTACTGTAGTTTCACTTGTATCATAAACAACTTGTAATCCTACACCAGATTTTAAAGGAAAAAACATAAAATCATTAGGTTTAAGAAGAGCAATGCTTTCTGACTTACCACTTCTCACATGAACATTACCATGTTTTGTACCACTAGCCATTCCTATATTTCTTATTAAAACATAATAATCTGTAGTACCTGCAATACTTAAAATAGGATATGTTATACCAGGACTTAATTGTTGAGATCCAGATCCAGAAGGTTCTACTGTAGAAAAATTAGGAGCTATACTAATATTAACAGGATCTGTTCCTGTAGAACTATTTAGTGTAAATGATGAATTTAATATTATTGCTGCCATAATTTATTATTTTTATTTGCCCTGTCCTCTATAAGGTTTTTTATAAGAATTTTGAGATTTACTAGCATTTTTACTATGCACACCTCTTCTTTTTTTACTATTAGTTCCCCTATATAGGAAAGTGGCCATTTTTGCCATTATTTTTTCTTTTTATTAAACTTTTCAACTGATCTTCCTCCAAAATAAGCACCAATAACAGTAATTAACACTAATTGAAGTAAGTCAGTCCATTTTTCTTCTACTTCAAATTTAACTGCACCAGCATCAATAAAAATTAATATCATAGTACAAACAATTAAAAATATAAGAACCATAGGTCTTACATTCTTACTTAACCAACTGTCAGAGTTCATATCTGCAGTCCAACGGTCAGTTATATTTTTTTCCATCTGAACCTCATGGTTCATGATCATTTCTTTAAGCTTTCTTTTTGCATCAAGCTTTTCTTCATCTGTTGTTACTAAATTATCTATTACACCACCTACCGATTCAACTAATTTGCTAGCTCCTCCAGAGAATAATTTATTTAATACTCCCATAATTTATAATTTACTTTGGTCTATATTTATTAAATGTCCTCCAAAGAGTACATCTTTTTTTGTTTTTGCCTTTAGCAGTCTTACAGAACTCAGATTTGCTTTTACCTGCACGTTTTGCAGCTGCATTTAACGCTCCTGGTTTTTTAACAGCATCTTTCATCCATTTTTTTGCCATCACACATTATAATACATTCCTGGAACTGTACCTCCGTTTTTCATTCTAACTTGACCTCCTAATTTTTGTTTTTTAGGAGTTAAAGTAGGTTTTGTTTGACAAGCATTTGCACAACATTGTGCATCCGTTTTAGTATCCGGACAAGGATAATAACTTTTATTACAACTACTACAAAATACTGATCTAGACATAATTAATTAAATGGATTACCTTTTTCTTTCTTTTTCTTTTTTCCTTTATTTTTTAAAGCTTCTAATCTTTCCTTTGGTAATGAAGAAGATTCCAATAGTTCACTTCCTTCTTGAAACATTCCTGGTACTCTTTGTCCACCATACATAAACGGTTTCATCTTTTTAACTTTAGATCCACCATACATCATATACCCCATTTTATTACGTACATCTTCAGGTAGCTTACCTAGTCCTTTATTATCTTTAGGTACAGGCTTAAGAGCTCCTCCTTTAGACATTTTTTTCTTTTTCATTCCACCGTACATGAATTTTTTTCCGGCTTTTTTCATATTTGCAGGCATAGCTTTATAGTTTATCAGCAAAAGGGACATCTTCATTTAAGTCAACTTCTTCACAAACATTAGAGTGAGATCCATCACAAGTTCCTTCAGTGTTTTTAGTTTGACCACAAATACATTCCTTTTCCATAATTAATAATTATTTAAAAAATCTATCAAAAGCACCTTCTTTAATAGTTTTACAAAAAAGTTCAAATTGATCTTTTGTAAACTCAGTATATCCTTCATCTTCTCCTCCTACTACTACTCTATCAGATTCAGTTGAGATGTCAATTGCTGGACAGCTCTTACAGCTAGCACAAAAAGTCATTTGAGACCTATGTGCACTTACTTTTACGTTTTTTAATCCGTCTAATTCCATTTGTTAGTTTTTTAAGGTGCTCTAAAAAAAGCATATTCAATATTTATAGCTGCACTACCTTTTAATTCAAGTCCTATATTAGGAGCAACTGGGAAAAAAGCCCATTCTCCTGGTGGTATTCTGCCCCATTCTGCTGAAGCAGCATTAGCCATTAGAACATGATGAGTAGTGTCTAAATTTTTAATATATACATAAGTAACTTTAGCAACAGCAGCTAAAATATATTCAACATATGATGTTGTTAAAGCTGTTGAGGCACTTGAAACATTAGTGTCATCATAACTTAATGATTGTGATTTAACACTATCTAAACCAAAGATACCTATTACATTATCTAAAGTTTTTAAATCAATTGATGCACTTAGTGTTTTTGTTGCCATTATATTTCAAATCCAAAGTTTAATACCATTAGTCTAAAATTATTTTTACAACAGTCTTCAGGTTTACAAGATACTAAACACCATTTTAGTTCAAAAATAGTTAACCATCCAAATCTTAATGTAAAATCAATTTTGTTTTTCTTATTTCCTTTTTTCCAGGAATTAATCCAATTCACCATAATTTAAAGTTTTATTGTTATATATATAATATACAAAAAAAATAGTTAAAATATAATATAATTAACACCTAATTTAAAGTCATGCCATTCACGGTTCCAGTACTTATTATACTTACCTTCTAAGAAGACTCCCAGATGTTTATTAATTTTCCATCCAAAAATAAGACCGGTTGAGTAATCATTCCATTGTTTACCGTCATTAAAGTTGTGGTATGAATACTCTCCTCCTGCATTATAGTGTAGTGGGATGATATTGCCCCAGGAATGCAGCCAAAAGTCTTTTGTATAATGATAGAAATCAAAACCAATTACCACACCGTGGTCCCATTGTGTTTCTAATTCACTTCTTTTTCTTTCTGCATAATTAGACAAGGCCTCTGGAATAACAACAGCTTCCCACACTTCAGTGTTTTCAGCTACTACGTTCCCATTTGGATCTAGATAAGTTATACCGGTTGGGTCAAAGGAAATTGAATACCCTTCTTCTATAGCAAGGTTTGTGTAGTGTAAGTTCCCGTTGGATAACACCCACTCAGCAAGTGGATCGTAACCATAAGGCTCAGAGATACGTTGTACTGCTCCAATATTAAAAGATAACTTCTTACTAGCCTTATATCTAAAACGTTGTGATGCCTCAAAGTATTGAATGTCTGCAAAACCGTCTTGTAAATACTCTACTTTAGCTATCCACTTGTCGGCAACATATCTTACAAAGTGTTGCTGATTAAGGAAGTTCGTCCCTTGTTGCCTAGCGTAATCTAATTCAAAAAGAAATTCAAATCCTTTTACTTTACCAAGTGTAGCTCCATCACTATATGACTTCTCTGTACCGTCATAAAATGTGTTTGCTCTGTTTTCGTAACCAAATCTAGCTATTTTTCTTACACCTAATGAAATAGAATAGTCAAATGGAGTTTCTACTACATCTGTTTCTAGTCCATTCGTAATAGAATATATATCTATATCAGAAATAGAATTACCTCCGTTTATTGCACCATAAAATGTAGAAAATTTAAAAGTTTTTTTAAGTTCTTTTTTAAACTTACTTTCTTCTTGTGCATTTATCGTAAATGATAAAAGTAATAATATGTATAAAATTATTCTCATTTTATTCTAACTGTATCTAACATTATTATGTGATCTACTCCGTTTGTTAATCTTATTGTGTCAACTCTAATTGAATCATTAGGACAACAACTAACTGCAGGTTTTGGGTTAGGATTATACTTATCTCCAGGGTTAAATATTGAACACCCTACAATTATAAACATCCACAATGCTATTAAATATTTCATAATCTATAATATTTTTCTTTATTCATAATTGATAATCCTTTAGGTGGTATAGTATATTGTATTCCAAACATATCAATATATATTCCATTTAAATTTATATCACTTTCACTTAATGGCATAAAATCTATTTCATCTAAATATGTTTCACAGGGTCCACCTTCAAATCCAGTAAATGAACCTGGTAAACCTGGAGTTGAAGCCACCTTACAACAACAGTCATAACTATCTCTAAGTGCTAGGTTAGGCCATAATGCATCTAACATTGCTTGACTTGGATTAAAACAGTCACCAGCATTACCATTATATGACCAGCTATCTAATGCATCTTCTATTGATTGTGATGTGTCACAATATTTAGGAGAATAGTATATTGAGTCACTAGTCTCTGGTATTATTTGAGCATAAGCTACTAATGATGTAAACAACACTAAAAATAAAGTTTTCATAATTTAATTACTTTTTTA
>Ga0181393_1000075_pt1 | contig 30221 bp, 44 predicted proteins | sample 16SPOviralmetaG_FD_130122 | JGI IMG/M metagenome (GOLD analysis project Ga0181393, IMG submission 130122) | Marine viral communities from the oligotrophic San Pedro Time Series (SPOT) site, San Pedro Channel, CA, USA - 16 SPOT_SRF_2010-10-21 | ecosystem: Environmental > Aquatic > Marine > Strait...
CTTCCGATCTGGGAGAGATCAGCGGCGGTTAAAATCCAAAAAAAAGTGGTTATTTTGGTACCCCTTTGCTAAAGTTATTGACCGCCTAGCCTGTAATTAAGGTAGTGCCTTTTAAGGCGTTTTAAGGTATGCTCAAGGCATTTAAATAGTTGGCTAATGTAATTGTATACAAAGCACAAAAAAAAGCCATACAGGGTGGCTTTAAATAGTTTTATTATGTTTTATATTATTATGTTTGTTTTTGTTTGGTTTGATTAGGTATAAAAATAGATTAGGCACAAAAAAAACCTTTATAAATTGATACAAAGGTTTTATATAAAATAATTTTACTTAAGGTTTACCATTCAAAAACATTGTCTTTAATCTCGTTAAATTTGTACGGTGCTTTATATCCTATTTTATTTTTACAATCATTGTAAGCATTAAACAAAAATTCTAAAGGGTGATTTTTTAAACCTTGTATTTGTTTTTTCGATGTATTATAAAATTGTATAATACTTTTGTTTGCTTCCTTTTGTTCTTTTGTTTCTGGATTTATCGAACCATCATAATAAATAAAAAAAAGTAAATCATTATAAAAATAATCATTCAATAAACTTTTATATGTATCACTTTGTAAAACATTTATTTTATCAAATTCTTTATATAAATAAAAATCACTTTCAAAAGGTTTTCTATTTATACGTTTTTTCTGGTGGTAAAATTTTACGTTTGTTTGCATAATTTAAAACTTTTTTAGTTTGGTTAATTTATTTAATATGATTTAAATTTTTCAATATAATGTAAGGCATCTATATATAATTTAAAATATTGTTTGTTTGAATTTTCATTATGCAATTGTTCTGAAACGTCATCCCAACAAGACCAGATTACCTTGCCATCTTCTATAGTGTAGTAATCATCACCTTCATTAAAAGGGTATTTGTTGTAATCTCTCATTATCCTTTGATTTATTATTTATATTTAATTGTTTCATCTAACACTTCGGCATCATCCCAATAATGTTTTATTTCTACGGGTACTTTATATAATGTTTGTAGTTTAGGGTCTATCCATATCTCATATTCACCCCAAGTATGACTATCATACCACTTTAATCTATCTATAATTTCTTTTTCCATAATTAAAATTTTTTAAGTTTAGTTAGTTTAGTTTAATTAGTCAAATAACATATAACGCAAGTATATATATTTTCGTGTTCATTATTGCAAATAATACTTATATTATAATCTAAGTCATTAAATTTACAAGAATTTAAAATAAAATTTACTTCCTCTATGTCATCGACTTGCGTTTGCATATTAATACAATGTTCTAAGGCTTCCTCTAATACATCTAAATAAATATCATTGTAAAACTTATCACAAAATAAGTTAAAAACTTCTTTACTGTATTTCTCGGCAACCTCGTTAAAATCATCATCAATATTAAAGAAGTTTATAAACATCCTTTCGTTAATTCCGTTTATTTCTATTTGTTCTGTAGTTAATTGCGTTTGCATAGTTTAAAACTTTTTTAGTTTGGTTAGTTTATTAGAGTTAATTAAATAAAAGTAGTATAAATCAACATTAACTTTTTTATGTGATCTAAGACCTAAATAATGTAAAGGATTAGTTTTGCACAATCTTTTAAACTCTTCTAAGGTGTAGAGATACTCAAAAGGGCGTCTAGTGGTTTTTATTGTTTTACTTATATGAACTGTAATAATTTTTATTTGCTCATCTAAAGCAAAGCGAAAGGCATCTTTAAATTTGTCAAATTTATAAGTTTTGTAAATAGTTTTTTTAGACCAGTATAAAAAGGTAAAAACTTTTTCGCCTTGTCTTATTGTGTAGTATGTTTTTTCTTTGTTAGTTTTTTTCATAGTTTTTTTAAATTTTAATGTATTAATAAACCTATTTTTTGGTTTGTCGGATCAATAGCTTTTAAATCATTATTAGAGGCGTTTATATATCCTTGTTTATTCATTTCCTCCATTGAATGAAATATTTTACTATGTCTATCAATAGATTGGTTAATTAAATTATCAAATCTAGAACCTAAAGAGTAAATTAAATTTAAGTTCTCGGGTAAAAAATCGAATTCATCAAAAAGCATTTTACTTTTGGTATATGCATAAAATACAACTTTCGGAAATTTGCGTATGATATCAAACCATTGTAAAATATAATCTCTATTGTAAAAATCCCCACTATCGTGAATACGTACGTGAGTAGGTTTTCTTCGCTCAATTGCTTCGGTTAACTTGTAATTAAATAGTTGGGCATCTTTAGTTATTAAATATCTTCGCTCGTATGCTTTTTTTGTGTTAGTCCATATAAAAGAACCTTTACGAGCGTAGCAAAATTTAATACAATCTTTAGCGAATGGACAAGTAACTTTGCCTGTAGAATGGCTTTTATAGGCAGTTATACCAAAGTTAAAAAGCCTAATATTTTCGGCTTTACTCGTTTTTTTCATTTTGTCATTTTGCGTTAAAATTTGTGACGGCTTAAGCTCTTTTAATTCGTTTGTAGTGAATTCCATTTTGTTTGGGTTTATTTGGTTAGTTATTATTTAATAAATTTTTGAATGTTTTTTTAATTAATCTTAAATCATATAAGAGGGCTTTAACACCATTAACAGAAAATTCATCTTTATTATTTAAATTATATCTTTTTTCAAAAGGATAAATATTTGAAAAATTAGACTGCTTTATATATACAAATTGATTTTTAATACTTATACATTCTTTTAATATTATATAATATGGTAACGTTCCGCCGTCATATGTGCTTGCGTAATTATTAGAATTATCAACTAATGGCAATAAATTGTTTATCTCATCTATTAATCTATCAACGGCAATCGGTGTAATTTTTTTCATAATTCTTTAATTTTCAGTTAGTTAGTTAAATTTGTGTGGTATTTATTACCCTTTCACAATACAATAGTACAATTTAAATAAGTTATAAACAACAATAAACAAAAAAAGAGCCAAGCCAAGCCCAGAAAAACAAAAATGTATATATAAAAAATTACATATCTAAATAATTATATATATATATTTTTAATCAGATTTATCCGCCTAATCAACTCTATCTAATATACAGGACTAGAATCTGGGGGTCGTATTTATATAATAAATAATTACACAGCTATAATTTTTTTATGTTTTGTTTTATTTGAAAAAGTTATTTACATTTGCAAACAACAAACAAAATTATTAACCAGAATTTTTATTATGACAGCAGAAGAAATGGAGTTAACAAAAAGATTAGAGCCGATGATTGAATTGGCTTGGAATCTAAATTATGAAAGACAATGTAAACACGTCAGCGTTTATTTTAAGTATTATCCTGATACTTTATACAAAAACGAATGTCCTGATGTTAGATTTATTATTTTCTTTAACAATGGTTTAAGTCAAAAGAGAAGGTCTTGCAATAATAATTTTATTGAAATGATAGATTGTATATCAAATATGATGTACAAGCAAATATTATCGGTCAAACCCTAAAATGAAATCTTCATTTTTGACTTTTTTTTAAATATAAAAAACATACCACCCCACCTTTAATTAATTTAAATAAATAGAAAATATGAATGGACATTGGAAAAAACAATTTAATTATGATTACCTAGGATCGTATTCACTTGATGGTAAACGAGAGGTAACAGTTACAATAAGTAAGTTAGATACAGATAAGGTGACAGGACAACAAGGTAGAAAAGAAGATTGCTTTGTTGTTTACTTTAAAGAGTTTGACAAACCTATGATACTTAATCGAACTAATGCTAAAGCAATAGAAAAGGTTGCAAGTAGCGGTTTAATACAAGACTGGGTAGGTGTTAAAGTAACCTTATATGTAGAAAGCGGAGTTAAGGCATTTGGTGAAGTAGTAGATGCTCTTAGAATAAGAGATAAAAAGCCAAGTAAGCAAAAGATGAGTGCTGATATTTATAATCAAATGGAGTTTGCAATTAGCGAAGGTAAAGGTAAACAAGTAGAAATGGCTATGAGTAAGTATGTGATGACTAAATCACAAGAAGCTAGTTTATTAAAGCAAATTACAAAATAATGATGTTGCTATTTGTTATTGCCTGGATATTATTTAAAGCTACCGCCCCTTGGTATGTGTGGTCTATTTTTATAGTACACATTATAGGTAGTGCGGTTGCAAGTATATCTAATAGCGATTTAGATAGATTAATAGATAAATTAAAATAGATATGAAACAATTTGCTACAGACGAAGAATACTACGCTGATTGGAAATATGTCACTAACTCACAATTAGGTTACTTAAAAAAAGGTTGGGAGTATTACCTTATGATGAAACAAGGTGGTAAAGTAGATTCTCTTGCTCTTAGATTTGGCAACCTAGTACACACCTTAATACTTGAACCTAAAGAGTATCAAAACAAGTTTATTGTATTTAATAAAGAGGATAGACCTGACCCTAGTAAGACTATGTTAAGTAAACTAAATCGAGGTTGGAAAGATAAAGTTGAACTTGATGCTAAGAATAGTGGTAAGATATTGCTTACTATGGATCAGTATCAGTTAGGTTTAAATTTAAGAGATAAATTAGTAGGAATTAAAGAGGTTAAGGACATACTAGACAATTCACAAAAAGAAGTACCTAAGTGTTGGGTAGATTTTAATACTATGGTAGAGTGTAAAGGTAAAGCCGATATAGTTGTAGATGGTGGTGATATGTTAGTAGACATAAAAACTACATCTAAGCCAGTTACAGAGTTTATAAAAAGTGCTTACAGGTATAATTATCACAGACAAGCTGCTTTCTATTTAGATGGCTTTGGTGCAAAAGAATTTATGTTTATTGTAATAGAAACACAAGCACCATATCAAGTCGGTATATTTAGATGTACTGATAATTTTATAGAGCAAGGTAGAGAGGAGTATATTTCGCTGTTAGAATTGTACAAAGAACCTAAAAATAATAATGTAATATTTGGAGAATTATGAAAAATGAAATTACCAATAGAGGTCAATTACTACTTAATCATTGCTTACCAATAGTTTGTAGTTTTTTTGTTGTAAAACCTAAAGATGTACTTAGTAAATTAAAAAACAAAAAATTTGTTGATGCTAGACACGCACTTAGATATTATATGGCAAAAAGCGAAGAATTAAGTTTTGCAGAAATAGCTAGTTTAACAAACGCAGACCACGCTAGTGTGTCTTATTCTGTAAAAAAGTTTAAACGTAACAAGCAAACATACGACAAGTTTAAAAAATTTGAAAAATATTTAAATAGTAAAACTTTTAGATTTACTAATTCTATTACACAATTAGATAAAGAATTAAGAAAGTCTATTGCCTATAGTAGTTTACCTTTAAGTGCTAAAGCAGATTTTATTAAAAAATTTATAGAACAAAATGGATATAAATAGAATAGATGTTTGTCACGAAACTATAGTAGAAGATACAGACGAATCTTTTATAATATCTATAGAAGATATAGGTAATGATGAAGCACAAACAAGAGTACACTTAAATTATAACGAAAATCAAAGTAATTTAGTTGAATTGTGTGTTATGGAAATGCAAAGTAATAAAAAATTTAAAAAGTTTCTTTTTAAGATAGTTGACCTGTACTACGAACAGGATTTATAAATAATTAATAATAATAAAAATGAGTGAATTAAAATTAAGTGGTGAGATTGTTTCTATCTCTGAAATCCAAAATGGAACTTCTAAAGCAGGGAACGAGTGGAAGAAATTAGGTTTTACTGTCACAACTGGTGGCGATTACCCTAAGACTTGTTACTTTACTGTGTTTGGTCAAGAAAAGGTAGACAACTTTATGAAGTATAATAAGGTAGGTCAAAATGTAGAGGTGTCATTCAATGTAGAGTCAAGAGAATACAATGAAAGATGGTACACCGATCTAAGTGCTTGGAAGGTATTTACTTTAAAGAATGAAGGTGCTACTACACAGAAAGTAGAAGAAGGTGATAATTGGAAATCTGTAAATGAGGATTTACCATTTTAAAGTAATCTAAAAAGGCGAAGGTAACTAGCAGTCAAACCTTTGTAATCTTGTACTGCCAGTCGATTGACACAAACAAAAAAGAGCCTTTTTAATTTAATTGTAATTATGAAAAAAAAATTAGTTAAATCTAATATCTTTGAACTTTATTTTGGGTATTCATATCCTGTAATTTATGCTTACAAAAAGAAGTTCCATCAAAAAACATATCAATTACAAAAACCGCTACAAAACGTAACTACACATATATAACCAAAACAAATTATATGACTATGGCTAAAAGATTTACTGACACTACCAAGTGGAACGAAGATTGGTTTCTTGATTTATCATTACCAAATAAACTTTTCTGGATTTACATTTGTGATAATTGTAATCACGCAGGTATATTTAAACCTAACAAAAGAATGTTTGAGTTGCTAGTAAGTAGCAAAGTAAACATAAAAGACTTTTTAAAAGTTTGTAACCACGAAAAAGAAAGAATTAAAATACTAGAAAATGGTAGATGGTACATAACTAAGTTTTTAGAATTTCAATATGGAGTCAAATTAAACCCAAGCAACAGAGTACATAAATCTATTATAAAAATATTAGACCAAAACAATGTCGATTATATTTTAGATGATGATATTAAATTAAATCAAAGTGCGGAGAATCGGGGGGTTTTAGCACGACCTAGCACCATCGCTGAAGCACAAGCATACTTTGTGCAGAAAGGTAGCAATAAAAAAGAAGGAGAAAAGTTTTATTACTTTTACGAAAGTAAAGGTTGGAAAGTTGGTAATACACCAATGAAAAACTGGCATATGTCTGCTTCAGGATGGTTAGCTAGGAAACACAAAAATTCTGTCGATGCAAGTTATTTAGACGATCAACTTAAAGATATGAGTTAAGATGGCTATATCTTGTAAAGTAGAAACTGAATTAGATGTAATACAATATTGTCTTGATAAGTACAATAATGGTTACACAAAGGGTTTAAGCACAGGTATAGATTCTTTAGATAAGCACTATACTTTTAGAAAAGGTGAACTTACTATAATGACAGGGTTTGCCAATATAGGTAAAACAACTACACAATTATTTCTTATGATTATGTCATCCAAACTATATGGATGGAAGTGGCTTATGTATTGCCCAGAGAATGAACCTGTAGGTGATTTAATGATAGATATTGCTGAGATGTACTGTGGTAAAACAGCCGATGTAGATTTTACAGATAGAATAGGTCAATACGAATTTTTAGAAGCAATAACTTGGGCTTATGAGCATTTTACTGTATTAACATTTAGTGAAACACCTACAGTAGAATTATTGCTCAATGCTTGTGATATATATATTAAAGATAATAAAGTAGATGGTATATCACTAGACCCTTTGAATGACCTTAGAGCAACATCTAATCGACAAAAGTATGATTACTACTACGATGCTTTAAGTAACATTAGACGCTTTACAAAGAAGCACAACGTTGCATTTTATTTAGTTGTACATCCAGGTACTGCTGCAAACAGATTAAGAAATGACGATGGTACTCGTAAAGCACCAAATATGAGTGATGTAGAGTATGGTGCTATGTTTGGTAACAGGGCGGATAATTTTCTTGTATTTCATAGAAATCCACAAAGTGATCAATGGAATCAAACTGAGATACACGTTCAAAAAGTTAAGTTTCAAAAGCTAGTAGGTGTACCTACACCTGAAACCACACCTGTTTGTTTGTTTTATTCTTATAAAAAGCGTAGATTCAGGTACTTAAATGAAAATGGTACACTAATAGACCCTATACAAGAAACTATAAAGAAAACACCAACTAACGAAATGTTTTAAGTTATGAATATACTGAGACAGATTACTGAAGATTATTATGACGAAGAGTTTCTTAAGGCTGATGGTTTTGATGATGCAGTTATAGGTATATGCTATAATTCAAGTAGGCTTATATATTCCTATAAGAAGTGTTTAGAGATACTTACATCTGAAGGTATGGATGAAATTGATGCTATAGAACACCTTAGTTTTAATACTATGGGTGCTTATGTAGGAGAGAAAACACCTATATGGTGTATGGATTATTATAGTGAGTAAGCTACTTGAACGCTGCAATGATGTGTTTGGTTAGGGGGAAGTTTAAGATTTGGTCGTCTATGCGTCCCCCTAATCTTCTATTAATAAATTAAAGTGAATCAAAAAGAATTACATTTATTAGAAAGATTTGCTGAAAAGTATTCTATAAATTATAAGCCTACCAAAGATGAAATGGCTTCTTGGGATTTTACTTACACAGATAAAGACCATAAGTATTATTGTGAAATGAAGCAAAGAAACTTTACTTTACAAGAAGCTAAAGATAAATATCCTAGCGGATTAATTTTAGAGATGCACAAGTACGAAAGAATACTAAGAAGAACTAAGAACGAAAAATCAGCACAAGGATTGTATTTTAATTTCTTTGAAGATGACTCAGCTTTAGTGTTTAATTTAAACAAATTAAAGATAAAAAGATGGGTTTGGAGAACTATGCCAGAGTCAACACAATTTCACAGAAAAATATTTGTATATAAATATGTTACTTTTATTGACTATAATGTCGGAAAAATGTTTTATATTTGACTACTTTTATGTTTGTAGCATATAGTTTTGGTTAGTAAATTAAGAGTGTCCTTCACAGGATGCTCTTTTTTTATTCAGCAATCCACTCTACTGGTATATATTTATTAGCCCACTTTATTTTATTTTTATCGCACCACATAGCATAAGTTGTTTTACTGTGCTTGTTTAATTTGTTGTTAGGTCGCATAAATACCATTCTTATATCTAAGTCTGGATGTTGTTCTATTACAAGTAACATCTTTTTCCTGTCTTTTGCAGTAAACCTACCCTTTAATTCAATAATGATTCCGTTTGGTAATATAACATCAGGTATATATTTTCGTTGTTCGGTAATCTCATAATGTAGATTGATTGTTTCATAATCAAATCGTATTTTAGCTTTGTCCAAACGACCACATACATCTTCTTCATACTTACTTCTATATCTATTTCGGATTGTTCTCATCGTGTGTCTTTTTATTGTGGTGCTTGTGACAAAGACCTTGTAAGTTTGTCTCGTCTAGTTTAGCACCACCTTGTTTAATAGGTACGATGTGATCGACTACATCTGCTTGAGTTACTATACCTTCTTCAAGACAAATGACACACAAAGGGTTTTTGTTTAAGACTACCTTACGCAACTTTCTCCAAGGCGATTTACGATAAAACGATGTGTCCCCACCCCAAGATTTGTTTTTTTCTTTCTTAGTTCTATTATCTCTTGGCTTGGGTAAGTAAGGCATATATATATATATATAGTTATTTTATTTTAGATGACCCACCAAAGAAAAAGTCAATAATCGTATTTACTTTACTTGACATCGCACCAAATACAGTTGATATAAAACCTATCTCATAATCAGAAAGTTCTAGTGTATTCATAACAAAGTATTTAAACATCGTATAAGACAAGAAAAAATAAGCACAAGTAAATATAATGGCTAACACCTTTTGAATGATGCTGTCGTCACTAAACATCGTTCTAGCACTCTTTCTATCTTGAACCTTGAGGGCAAACATATCCTTTTCGTGATTTTGTACAACCTTCTTGAATTGTTGCTTGAGTTGTTCTCGTTCTTCATCTGTTGTAACTACCTCGTCTATAATAGTAGATGCTTGACCTACCAAAGATTTTATAATGTTTTTTATCATAATATAATAATGTCTGGTGCATATTTATACTTAGTATCATTGTCCTCATCTTTGTAAGCGATAAGAACTTGTTTTCTGTTTTTCTTTTCTTTTAAAGATAAGTGAACCCAAGAAAAATCAAACTCATTTATCATTTGGTCAAAGTCTAAACCACTTTCTATAATCCAATCGTATATTTCTTTGTTACACATTTGACCTTCTTTCCAAAATTGTAAGTCAAGTGCTTCACCTTTACAATGCTGACTTTTATTAGCCGAACCACCAATAGCACGATTAAGTTGGGGGCTACGATAACCACTACTAATACGAATAGGACCAAGAGAGTTACGCATAGGTTGCACAATACTTGTAATAATTCTTTGTAAATTTTTAAGGTGTTCTTCTTTGGGTTCATTACTTATACCTAATCTCTTTGCTGTATTACTTCTAATTAATTCTGATAATACAAAATTTTTACTTATTCTCATAATTATCTTTCTTGTGTTTAGTCATTAAATGAAAATCCTCATAGATTTTCTGTTTAAGCTCATCTATTTGTTTAGTAATTTGTTCTATATCTTTTTCTACATCTTCAAAGTGTTGCAAAAGTAGCTTGTTATTCATTTCAATCTCTAACCTAGTTATTTCTACTTGTTCAGCTACAGGTAGTCGTTTAGCTTCTTCTATATCAGATTGCAAAACAATATATTCCCCTACAAGAAGAATTAGTCCTGCTCCTACTGCAAAAAAAGTTTTTACACTAATCACAAAAGTTTGATCTTGTATTTCTGTGTTTTTTTTTATTGCCATTTTCTAATTTCTTTGACTATCTTTATAATAGTAAAAATCAAAGCAGCAGCCATAGATAAAATTTGTAGCCACTCATTTACATCTGTCAATGAAAGTGACAAAGCTCCTGCGTTAGCTAGTAATATTTCGGTAGTATCTTTATCTATCATCTTTTTATTTTTTAAAATAAAAGGGGTAAAGTGTAGCAATTCAAAAGGTAGCGGTAAAAAAGACTACTACACCATCCCCTTTATGTGTTATAATGGATTATTTAAGTTGATGTATCAAATTCTATAACAAATGAAACAGTTGTTCCACCTCTACCACTACTATCTGTTCTTTTAATTGCTAAAGTTTCATTTTTACTAAACGTCCAATCTGATGGGCAATCAGCAGTAAACACTCTTCCAGCACTTCCTGATACGTTAACACCATTAGTAACAGTTAAATCAGAACCTCTTTGGTCACCTACTAAATCGTCATCATCACCATCAATGTACAATTCAAATTTACTTGTTCCATTATAAATTAAATTTTGATGATGACTTGTTATTTTTTTAATAGTACCATCAAAAGGACAAGGTAATATTAAATGAAAAGATGAGGTAGTTAATACTGTGTTTTCATTTAAAGTAGCACCACTCATTGTAATATAAAAACCTGACGTACTTACACTATGATAAGCAATGGTAAAGATTTGTGTTATAATACTACTACTGCTACCACCACTAGATTGTTCTGCCCAAGTTAACCCACCTGTGTTTCCTGACTGTGCAGTTAATACATAACCATTTACAGGAGCATTAGATACTTTTAGATTAGCTTCATCAACTACATTATCTGCTATAACTGTTGCTCTGTTTGTTGAGGTAACTTCTCCTGTTAAATTACCTATACTAGCAGTTGTAGATGATTGTAGATTTGCTACTTGAGTTGTAGATGATACTACTAGAGGGGCAGTTCCTGTAGCTACATCAGAAGTAAAACTTTTAGCTCTAAAATCAAAATTTCCTATATCTAAATTATCACTTGCTATAAGTGTATTTAGACCTGTGTCATTAAATTCTAAATAAACAGAACTACCTTCTTTAATTTGTAAGGTGTTTCCATCAAGATTTAAAATTCTATCACCATTTAAAGTTAAATCAGTATTACCTATATTAGTGTTTGTACCACCAGTAGCATCTTCCCAAGCAACCCCACTTCCTGTTGATGTTAATACTTGCCCATCTGTACCTTGTGTACCTGTTATAGTTATATTATTTGCATTTAATGTGCCATCTATTTGTAAGTTACCTGTAGAATCTATAGAACCAACTTCAGTAGTGTTATTAATAAATTTTAATGACCTACTTGAAGCACCTGCTGATGCAATATTTAATTCTAAATCATTTACAGATTGTAATTTTGTATTACCTGATACTGAAGCATCTAATATATTTGAACCTGCTGAATCTTGTATCTTGTTACCAATAGCTTTTATTACGCCTGTGTCAGTAACTCCAAAAACAATATTTCCACTATAATCTCTTATTGAAAAAGCTTTTGAACCTGCACTAGCATTTCCTAGATTAAGATAAACATCTACACCTGTGTTAGTTGCAATAGCCATATTTTGACTAGCAGTATAGATTTGATGTAATGTAGTTCCTCCTGAAATACTTTGTAAAATTGGAGCATTTACAGCAGGGACTGTAAGTCTATTATTACCTTCATCATACTCAAAACCTGCTTCACCTTTAAAAGCACCTGCTTGATTGTATTGTACCTGTGTAGATGAACCACCTGGTGTACCCCACCACCACTACCTGTGATTACGTTGGTAAGGTCGGCTGTATTTACTAGTATTAATGAATTAATTGGATAATCTCTACTAGGTGTAGTTGAATTTATTTCTACATAAGAAACGTTATTGTTTGTAGCTGAACAAGTTAATTCTAATTTATTAGAACCATCAGGATAAGATAAAAATAATTTTTGTCCAGAATAATATTTACCATTTACATTTGCACCAATATTAATTCGTGTAGTTGCAGTATTTGATGGTAAAGAAGCATTTAAAATACCTAATACATTTAAGTTATAGTTATTTTGTAATAATTGATTTATTTTAGTTATACTTGACCCTAAACTAGATATATTATTACTTACAGGATTTAATCCAAATTCAGCAGAGGTTGTAGGGTCATTATTAATTATTGTAGTTGATTCTTGTACGTTAAACCATTCACCACTCATAATCTCACTTTGAGCTTTAAAAGTTCCTCCTAAAAATGAATAATATTTAAATGAACTATTATTATTTATAGAATATTTAATAAAACTTAATGGTGATATACTAGCACTTTGTATGTCAGCTTGTAAAATTTCTAATGGTTTTGTTTGTAGGTCTAAATACTCTTTTAATCCTAATTGTAATATGTTTAAAAAATCAGTTGAATCTCCTCTTGTAAAACCTGTTGTAGCGGGAGGATATAAAGGAGCGTCTAAATATTTAACAGAATAAAGTGTGTTAACATCTGTTTGACCTATTGCAGATTCACCTAAATCTAAAGATTCGATTGCAGTTGTAGTAGTTTGATTTGCTGTATAAACTACTGATGATCCTGCACTTGTTGTGTTGTTTTGTTCAAAAGGTGTAAAAATAATTTCTTCTACAATACTTTTATTTGATACTGGTGTTGGGTCATTTACTTGTGTTATTGTATTAAGACCTGATATATTTCTTTCATTGTAATCAATAGAAGTGCTTGTAATTATACTTATATCTCCTGTAATTGGAGGTGTTTGTACTAAACAATTAAATCTAAGCACAGTTCTAAATACAGAATGTTTATTACCTGATATTGTTTGATCAGGTAATCTTTTACAAGGAAAAGAGCCACCGCCACCGCCACCTACATAGTTTGCTAGTGAATTATATATTGTTTGAAATTCACCACTATTTTCTACACCAGGAAAAGGAACTAACAAATCTGTATTTACTGGATTTGTAAGCGAAGATGCTTGATAACCTCTTTTTATATTTATAGATAAAGCACTACTATTATTTTGTGTCCAAACTAAAGTGTCGCTATTTGTAACCTCTTGTAAATAATAATTATTACTACCATCAGTAAGTTTTATAGTTAAATCACACGTTGTTAAAAAAGTATTAGAAAAAACACCACAATTAGTACTAAAAATAAAATCTGATTTTAAAACTTTTATTGTATTATGTACATTAAAATTAAAACTATATAGCCCAGAATTTACACCAACTAAACCAGGTATAATAGCATTACTTTCTATATTTGTACCTGAATCTACACTAAATGATGATTCAGATTGTGTAAACTTGCGTCTAACACTTTCTAAAGGAGGTTCAAAGGTTATAGAAGAACCACCTAATATAACGTTATTTGATTGGTCAATAGTTAGTGCTGTTGTAAAATTATTTATTGAACCTGCACCTCCACCTCCAGACTGTTTGAAACTATTAATATATCCTGTTATATTTTGATTGCCATTAAAACTAACTAAATTATTAGGTTGTATAAAATTATATTTACCTTCAGCTAAATAACCTACTAAATTAAATAACCTTAAACTACCATTAAAAACATCTTGTAATTTATATTCTAATGAATCTAATTGATTTGTTACGTTTCCTTCTTCATCTAATTCTGTTCTACCTGCATAAGCACCTGGTGAAACATAATATTTACTTAAAACGTTTTCACTAACATTATAAGTATCTCCATTTCTCCACCAATTTGCACTTGACCTAAAAAAGTCATAATTATCAGGAGCAGGATTCAAGTTATTTGCTGTACTACCACCAATATTTAATTTTGGATTAGTAACAGTTGATAGTAAGGGAGAAATTAAAGAGCCTGTTATAGTAGATATATCAGATTGCTTATCTTGTTCACTTGCAAAAAATTGTGGCTTTAGTTTATTAAAATAACCATAAGAATCAGTTGCTATTAATTTATATACATAAGGAAATGGTGAATTTTCAACAACATCAAAAGATGGCTGTACCCAACCATACCACCATAAATTAGTATGGTTAGAATCTACAGCACCTCTATAAATTCTTATATAATAAGTTTGAAAACCACTATTTAAAGTGTCATATGTAAAAGTTTCGTCTACAGAATTTTGTATAAACATATTTATAGTACAAGACGAAGCTATAAATTCTCTATTTCTTGTGCCACCTTGACCATTCCAAGTCACTTCAAAACCTTCTCCTTGCATATCAAATTCTGTTGATGAACCACTATGTCCATCTTTCCAGATTTCAATATTCCAATCTGATCCTTTTTCTCCTTTTATATTAGAATGTCTAAATTTTTGAAACGCCATAATTACTACCTTCTATTTTTTATTCGTTTTGTTCTATCAAACACAATCAATAAATCATTACCAGATATTCTTACATCAGGTATAACAGAACCGCCACCTAAAGCGTGGTTAGGTATAATAGTACCTGCTGCTCCACTCATAAATAATTCTGGACCATTTTCTCCTACGAGGTATGGTCTGTTACCTGCTACTGGACCACCTTTAGCTCGACCTTGTAATCCACTACCACCTCTTAATATATCTTGAAAGTTATTCATAAAAGATGCACCACCAATAGCTTGTTTAGGAAATATAACAGATAATAGTGCTGCAAAAATAGCGGCTTGTAATATCATAGTGCTTATCTGTGTTAAAAATTGTTTTGCAAATTGTTTGAATTTTTCTCCAAAACTAACTATAGCACCTTCAGAATCTCTTACTCTAACAAATAATTCGGCAAAACCTTGTGAGAAATTAAATGCAATATTTAAACCTACTTCAGTTAATGTTTTATTTAAATTTCGAGCTGCTATTTCAAGTTTGGTAAACACTTGTTCTGCATCTTCATCTGCATCTTCAGGTATTATTGCTAAACCATCTTCAAAGTTCTTAAAATCAAAAGCTGAACCTATACTTTTCCAATTAACATTAGTAAAATCTACACCAAAAGAAGCGGCTTCTTCTATGACACCACTAATTTTCTCTATATCTTTTTTAAACTCTTTTATTGGTTTTTGTCCTGATTTAAAAACACCACTAAAATTTTCAAATCTTTCTTTAGTTTGTGGTAATATTTGTTTACTATAATCTATTGTGTGATTTAAATCATCTAAAGAATCTTTAGCATCTTCTACATCATCACCCATAGCTAAAGAAGTCCCTGCAATAGCCAATAAACCAATAGCAATAGCACCAAGTGGATTTCTAGCCATTGCTGCTGTTAAACCATTAACCGCACCAGTTAACACACCAACAAATCCTCCTGTAGTAAATGCTGCTGTACCTGCCGCTACAATTCCACCAGTAAATTTCATAGTTGACAAATAAGCAGTAAACAATGCACCACTTGCAGTAGTAGCTGCTCCGCTTAAAACAGTAATTGCACCTGAAAATGCACCTAAAGTTATTAACCCTGGACCTAATATACCTAAAAAAGTACCTACACTAATTATTACTTTTTTAGTACTTGTTTCTAAGTTAGAAAATTTAGTAGCTAAATCTGTTATAGCATTTATTACAGGTGTAAGTGATTGAGCCAATAAAGCACCAAACTCTAAATTCATTGTGTTAATCGCAGAGTTCATTATAGCTATTTTATTAGCTGAAGTTTGCGACATCATATCTGACATACGATCTAACTCAGTTGTGTTAGTTCTATACTCGTTTGTCAATTTGTTTATTTCGGTTCTTTGATTGGCTAATATTATTAATTGATTAGCACCTGTTCTACCAACTAATTTAGTAGCATCATTTAAACTCATTGTGCCTTGAGCTAAAGCATCTAATGTTTGACCAAAGGGTATACCTTCCTCATTTAATCTACTAAAAGCTGTTCTTAATCCTGTACCTGCTTTACTTGCCTTTATACCATTATCCATTAAGACACCCATCATTGCAGACAATTCTTCTATGTCTACACCAACAGCATTTGCGGCTGTACCTGCGTGACCAAAAGCGGTTGAGAATGTTCCTAGTTCAATAGATGAATTAGCAGCTGCACTAGCAAGTGTATTCGCTACAGCGGCTGCGTCAGTTGATGCTAAGTTAAAAGTGTTAATTGAACTTGCTACAACTTCAGCGGCTAATGTTAAATCAGAACCAGTTGCTAAAGCTAGTTTAGATATAGACGATGTCATATCTTTTATAGCTTCTGGATTAAATCCTTTACGACCTAATACTAATTGTAGTTCAGCAAATTGTTGTGATGTAAATCTAGTTGACTTACCTAACTCTTTAGCATTTTCGGTAAGCATTTTAAACTCCTTATCCGTAGCACCTGTGATAGCTTTGACTTTCATCATACCATCCTCAAACTCTACAAATGTACTTAAGGCGGTTTTACCCATAGCGGCTAAAGGTGCAGTAACTCCAAAAGTTAACATAGAACCTAGTCGAGCAGCATTAGATGCAAAAGAACCAATACTTTTATTTGCTCTTGCCATAGAGGTTTCTAACCCCTTTATATTTGCTGCTACAATTATCGATAGCGTTTTTGCTCCACCCATTAGTTCAATTTTTTAATCTTATTCTTATTGTATCGTTTTAACACCTCTTGTATGTGTTCCTTAGAAGCAATCTTTTTTTTCGGCTTATTTTTGTCATCCCAAGGGAAAGGTAATATTTCTTTTGGTTTTAGTTTCTTTTTTGAATGTGGCGATAAAGTTGAGTGAATTATAAGCCTTGTTTGCTCCCAACTTGTTTCTAAAAGTTGTCGTTGGTAGTTATTAAAACCTAAGAGTTTGTTTGAAAATGAACGAGGGGTTAAATCGTATAGTTCGTCATACGATAACCCCAACATTCCTAATCCTGTTTTCTCAATAGTGTCCCAATTTATTTCACTTAAATCTTCATCTATTTCCTCTCCCTCGTTTACTTTCCCTCAGTTTGGGGTTGGTCCATTTGGAAGGCTTCAAAAATCTCATTTAGTTTACCAAAATCTTCATTATCTAACCAAGTCTCAATCTCCTTAATAGAGTGCTTAAAAACTAAGCCTTCTTTCTTTGCTCCGTGTTTAAGACCATAGTAAGTCATTATACCTACGTGATCTATCTCACTTCCTAGTTGACTCATATCAGACAACTTAATTTTAGTTTTTTCGCAAATGTCTTTTAAACATAAATACGAAAACCTTACTGGGCGAAGTTCTCCGCCAATCTCTACCTTTTTCATTTTTTATTTATTTAGTTTACTTTTTATTCAAGTGCTGATACTAACACACCTGTACCTGTAAAAGTTACAGAGTAAGTTGCATTTTCTTCAAAACCTGCATCCATTGACAAACTTGTTACTCTTGCAGGACCTTTATATTGCCGTCGATTTCCTGACCCTAATTTTTGACTAAACTTAACAGTAACTTCATCGCCTACTTGTAAAAATCTTTCAAATTCAACAAAATCTAAAGTTGACGTAAAGTCTTGTAAAGCATCAGTTGTTATTTCATAAGTTAACAAACCTGGTTCATATTTAGAAAAACTAGAAGAATCTTTATTTGTACAATCTCTTAATTCCCTGCTAATACTAAGAGAAGCATTTGTACTAAATGCCGCAGGAGTGTTTCCAACAGGAGCTCCTGTAGTAATAACTTCTACAATAATAGCATCACTTGAAAGAACAGCAGTTCCTGCTACAATAGAAAGTTCATCAACAAATGTTGGTGTTGTTAAGTTTCCCGTATAATCGTATGTAGTGTAACCATCTTCAATAACTTGATTACTTTGCACATAACCATTAGCATTTTCTAAAGCATTTTTTATTTGATTATGTATTTGTACACCTGCCCAAGCTGAGCTTTGAGAACTTAATGTTATACTAGGGACTAGTGTACCATCTTGTTTTGTTGAATTTTTAATTAATAAACTACCTGTATTTGATATTGCACCACCAGTCTTAATTTTAATACGAGTAACTTGCTGTATTGCACTAGGAAAATTTAAGTAAACTAATAAATCTGAAGCGTTTTGAATTGCCATATTTATTTAGATTTAAAAGATTAATACTATGATAAAGACCCTGTTCCTTGTAAAGAAATTGAATACGTTGCGTTTTCCTCAACACCTGCATCAAGAGAAATTGATGTGATAAAAGCTGAACCTGTATAAACATTTCCTGCAACACCAAATTGTACAGTAACTTTTGGGTCATCTGTATTAGTTCCTGTTCCTTTTAACATTTGCGTTATTAATTCATCAGTTTCTAAAGCAGCATCTGAAGCAAAATCTACAAAACCATCACCTGACAATTCCCAAGAAACTAATCCTGCTAGAGATTGTGAAAATGCTTGACTATCTTTAGTTGTTGAATCTCTCATTTCTCTACTAATACTAAGAGAAGCAGAAGTTGAGTGTAAAATTTTAACATAAGATGTTGCTGCTGTTACGTCTATTTTTAGCACGACATCTGTTGCGTTTACTATTGCCATTTTATTTTAATTTTTAATTATTAAACAGTTGAAATTGATATTCTTATAAAAAACTTCAGCCGAGTTGTGATATTCGTCACTAAGCGACTCGAAGCTAAATTTTGCTAAATATGCTTGTCCATCTTCAGTATAAGTTTCTGAGTATAAGTCAAGACTATTTATTGCAGCTTTTGCTTGATCGTATGTTCTATTATATGTTTCAGCAAAAGTAGCCAACCTAATACTTACGTTACAAGAATTAAGTGAACTACCTTTAGACATAAAATTATCTACATCTATTATTTCGTAAATAGAGTAAGGATAATCTAAATTTTGTGGTATTCTAACAGGAGAAATTCTATTATCAGCACCATTTGCAGTTTTAAACGGAGCATCTGCGTTTAATCTAGCAATTAATATTTTACCTATTTCTGCAAACATATCTTATTTAAATCCTTGTTTTCTAAATATTTTATCAAACAATCTACTCATATCTCTTTGAGCAACTTGCAATACTTGGTTACCTTTTGATTTAGCTACTGCTAATAAGTGGTCTGGTTGTTTTGGTAACACACCACCTCTTGACCTTGTACCTTTAGAACCTCTAACTAATAATTCTGCTAAATTAACATTATTATTACCACTCCAGTTAGCACTTGCAAATTTACCCTTAACCCTTGGTCCTACAAGCAATCCTGGCTCTCTAAATTTAGTAGCGGTAATAACTTGTATCGAATCTGCTAAAGTTTTACCTATAACACTTTTTTTTGTACTAGGGTCATATCTTTTACCAGGAGTAGTGTGTCTACTAGCTAGTTTATATTTTTGTTTAGCGGCTCTTTGTGCTACTTGAGCAGCAGGTCGCAACGCTTTATTTATTTGTGTTCTAGCCTTTGTTCTAGTTTGACCTATTTCTGTAAAGGCATTTTCTAATTCTTTTAATCCTACTACCTCTAATCTTTTTGGGTTTTTCATTTTACTTATTTAATCTTGCGTAAAACTCAATGTACTCTTTTCTTGGGTCAATTATCCAACTTAATACTTCATAAGTTTCATTTGGAGAATCATTATTCTGTAATTCCCAAGTGCCTTCTATTAAGTTAGCCCAAGCTGAATCATATCTAACTGTAAAGAAAAAATTACCATAAGATTGTAATAAATCACCTTCAAATTTTTCGTTTATATTTCTTAAAGATGTAACATTTTTTATAGCCCAAACTGTAGTTTCTGTAGTATAAGACTTTGTGTATTCACCAAAATCGTTAAGAGTTTGATTTGCATTTCTTATTCTTAATCTGTAATTAAAATCACCCGCTTTTATTTCACTTATAAATGCCATATACTATAAATAACACTTATATGGTTGTAACAATATTTCAGAAGCCATTGGGAACTGTCTCTTTCGATCTTCTCTAAAATAATACATATCAGCAGCAATTAATTTAATCGCTTGTTTGATTGCATCAGGGACATCACTAGCAGCATCTCCATAACCTGTTCTAAACTGAAAATAGTAAATACCATCTGTAGCACCAGTCAAATCACTTGTACTTATTGCGTCTGAAGGTGTGCTGTTAACAGTTACTTGACAAGGGTTAACATTTTGATTAGAATACCAATTAGTATTTGCAAATAAAGTGTAAGTAGTACCTACAGCAGCTAAATAATGTATTCCATCGTGTGTATCTGTGTTACCAGAAAAGTTAAAGGTACAATCAGGATAATATAAACTAAATTTACTTGGTAATTCATTAAACCACAACTTGTATTTAGCTGTGATAAAGTGACGATTACAATAGTGTTCAGCCATTTGAGTCGCAGCAAGTATATATGTAGCTAATAAAGTATGTTCTGACGAACTATCAATTCTAAGTTGTGATTTTAGTTCATCAGTTGTTACTACTTGATTAGTGTTTTCCAATCCAATAAACTCAAGATTACCATACCTAGATTGACTAGGGTTAAGGTACTCGTAGTTATTAATCTTATTAAAGTTATATATATTATCTAAGTACGACATCTATTAGCTAAAGTTAAGAAAGAAAAGGGAAAGGGTATTAACCCCCTCACCTTTCTTAAATTAATTACAATCTTAGTGTGCGTATTCTGCTAAACGTGTGCGTATTCTACTAAACATCTTGAGAATGCGGCAGGATGTGTAAGACCAAATGCACAATATTTGTTAATTACCAATCTAATAGCAGCTTTACGAGCTTGTGTGAAATTATCTACTGTAATATCAAGCCCTGGTCCAAAATGACCAACCATTAACTTGGAAAAGTCACCAAATATAGTAACAACATTAGAGTTAGTTGCATCTTTAGCAGAACCAGTTGTGTAAACTGTATTATATCCATTAAAGTTCATACCTTGCATAGCAGCACTTACACTAGAAACTAAACTTGCTTGTCTCATTTCTGACATTAAAGCAGGATTAGTCACATAATTTAAATTACCTTGCAAACCTTTAGCAGCAGCAACTAATTCTTCCATAGCTAATAAATCTGCTGTTACAGATGTACCTGCTGCATAAGCAGTAGTAGTTACATCGTTTACACCAGTTACATTAAATAACGCAACATCTGCTCCTGTTACATTATCTTTAGCAAACATTGCTGCATTCATAGCTTCTGCTACTGAACGACCTAAATCTCTAATAATTGATTGTTCTGCTCCTGATCCAGTCTGTACAATAAGTTGTTTAGATAAATCTACAAAACCTGATATTCTTTTTGGAGAAAGAGTTAAAGAACTAAATTGTGCGCCTACATCTGCTGCTTCAGCATTTTCAGGTGTAGCAGTTCCTGCATAAGCAGCGTTATTTGCTCCTACAACTGGTATTTCTGTGTTTGCAGATAAACCATTAAGTACAGTTGCACCTACTTGCTCATAAACAGAGTTTTCACGAAGTCCATCTTGAAAAGCACCTAATGTAGTTGGGGCAATCGATGAGTTAGTTTCATCTACAATAGCACGAGATTCTAACATAGAAGAAGGAACACCAATACCTAATATAGCACTTCCTGAAGAACGTGCTTCATTTACTGCTTCTTCGTGTGCTTCTTTTTCAATACCATCCATATTTCCGTTAATATAGCCTTCAACTGCTTTAAAAATAGAGTAGTTTCTTGCTTCTTTAGGAACAATGTTTTTATTTACATCAAATGATACTGGGCTTTGTGCAACCTCTGCGTTTAATTTTTCTTGACGTTCAACGACTTCAATGTCTTTAGCCATTTTGTCAATGTTTTCCATCATACCATCGTATGAAGTTTGCTCGTCAGCACTGAAGTCACGAGACTCATTTTTTGCCAAGTTTAACAAGTCATTAGCTTTTTCAATAGCTGTTGCTCGTTCTTGACGAATTTCAATCGAATTTTTCATATTCGTTTTTTTAATTTTAATTCGTTACTTAATAAATTTAACTTTGAATCGTCAAACGATTCCTCTTGTTTTTGCTTTACCTCAGAAACTTCTTCTTTTTTTATGTTATTTTCAAAAGTTTCTTTTGATCGTAAAGCAACATTCGTGTCCGCGTAAGCGGCTACTCCGACAATCGATACATCGACTAAACGACCAATTTTATTAATCTGTCTCCGAGTCGTATTGCCATCTTTACTCCAATCATCTTCTTCTACAGTAAATGCAAATGAAGATTCATAAAGCAAACCTCTTTTCATAAGTTCTGCTACATCTTTACCTGTGGTTGTGTTAGGTAAAGTAGCATCGTATCGTAATCCTCTTTCATCAACTGATAATCTTAATGTACCGCCAATATTTCTATCTAGCAATAAATTAGGATCGTGATTAAGAGTTAAAATTACGTTATCTTCTAATCTGCCATTAAAGGCTTCCTTAGATATTGTTTCTCTAAAACCTAAATCTCTACTATCTGTATCGAACAAGGCAGCGTAACCAGTTACTTTATTTTCTTTTGAATCTTCATCCATCCGAACCTCTAGGTTACCATTATAAATTCTAGTTTCTTTATTTTCCATATCGTAACTATTTTTTTCTTCTTCTTTCTTAATCTGTGCAACTTTTTTCTTTGACCAACTAAATCCTGCATCTCCACCCCATAATGCAATAGCTATCCTACCTGCACTTGGGTAACCTTTTTCTCCCGGTCTATAACCTTCAGCTTTTTTATCTACTTGATGTCTTGAATGAAAAGAGAACATTCTTTTTATAGATGATAAACTAAGGTCACCATTTATTATATCTCTTGCTCTTGCTACACCAACTTCTGTTCCACCTCGACCAAACTCTTTTCGCCACTCTAAGCCTTTCTTTGCTTCAGACCTCATTCCACTTGTTGGAGTTGTATTTATATCTTTTAAAGCCAATTATATATCGTCTGATGTGTTATCACTAATAAACTTTGATGCTTCTGTTGCACTCATTAAGCTATTTTTAGGATACGCCAAGCCTTCACCTAATTTTATTAAAGCACTTGTTTCTCCTTGCTTCCAACTCACCTCTAATTCTATAATATAAAAGTTTGCATTACCTATCTTGACTACAGGAACTGCACCAAACTTTTGTAAATTATATGCACCCAACTCTTTAAAAGTAGGATGTAGTGTTTCTACAAACTCACCTTCTTCATCATAAGATGGTATTCCATAGGTTGCAACTAATTCAGTAGGAATCTTTGCGTTGTAAGTTGTTGTGTTAAGACACATATATACATTTCCTCTCATAATAATTAATTTGTATGTGCAGATGTTCCTGCTTTATAATTTTGTTCTACTTCTGTAGATGTTATTGCTCTATCATAAACCCTAACGTCATCTATTAAATTATGATAAAATCTAAATGTTTGTGCATCTTTTCCTACACTTTTTACTAAAGCATTTGTTACTGTGTCACTATTAGATGCCGTAGCTTCAGGTGTTTTATTTCCATTTATATACAACTTTAAAGAACCACTTTCTCTAGTACCAACAATGTGAACCCAATCACCATTTGAAAATGTAGATGTAGATATACAGTTGGTGTTATTTACTATAAATCTTATTTTATCACCTGTACTTGAACTTACTAAACCAAAATTGCTTGTTCCAGTTACTAAACCACCATTTGAATATATAGTATTATATGAACTTCCACTATTCACAAAATCCCACTTTGCCCAAGTTTCTACACTAAAATCACCTGTACCAAAATCTAAACTATTGTTATCAGTCACTTCAGCAACACCTGTACCTGTCAAGTTAAGTGAGTTTAATCTATCTCGAACTGCGTTACCTAAAATATCTTGTGTAGCATTACTTGGGCTAGGTGGTAAAAACACACCTGAACCATTTGACCAATTTATCATTCCTAATTGTAAAACGCTAGATTGTGCAGGTTCATAAGTTGCTCCTGCTATAGTACCTGCTGAAATTTCTTTTACGCTGACATCACGTATTGAGCCTACGAAAGTAGAACTAGCTCTTATCCAAAAAGCGGTACTACCTGCAGTTATATATTCAGTATATATGGCTGGAATTGTTTTTGGAGAATTATTTTCGACACCACCTACAAAAACTCTAACCTCTCCTGCAGACCTAGAAACAAGTTCAAAAGTTGCTTTGTAAGTTTTACCTGATACAATTGCTCCTGATTGGTTTAAGTATGACAAACCTGATTGTGAGCCATCACTAGATGCAACATCACCTGATATACTCCAACCTGGTCCTTTTGACCAATTACTATCAGTAGCAAAGTTTCCATTAACAATTAATTCACTACCTGGTGCAGTTGCATTATCAAAAGCAAAAGAACCACTACCCTCAGTAAACGCCCACCAACCTTTTAGATTAGACACAGACACACTTGATACAAGTTGATTTGGATTAGCGTAATCGTTAGCTACATCTGTAGCACTCCAAGCTACGTTCCAAATTTGAAAGTCTGAAAGTTTTCCGTTGTAATAAAAACTACTTCCTGTGTTACTAGAGCCTATTTTTACTGCACTAGCAGATGATAAATCAATGGCAATTATAGTTTGGTCAACCCCTAACTGCACTCCATTTATAAAACATTTAGCAGTTGTACCACTAGTAGTAATTACAACTCTTTGGTAATCATTTGTTGATATAGCTCCAAATTCTGCCCAAGCATCAACACTAAAAAGAGATAAATTGTTGTTTCTAAAACCTATTACTAATCTATTAGGAGTTGCATCTAATATATAATTTGTAGTAATATCAATATTTGCCCAAAAAGCAAAAGTAGCATTTGTACCACTCATTGTAAATCCATCAATATCTACATAATCATTCCCACTAAAATCAAGAGCATTACCTGTAAATAATTTAGCGTTGTTGTTATTGGTAGTTTCGTCTAAGGAGAATTGACCTACTTCTTTTACTGATACGTTTGAAATAGAACCTACAAATGTTGTACTAACTGCTGTTATGTATAATGTTCCATTATTAGACGTAGAATTAAAAGTAAGTTCTATTGAATCACTTACATCACTAAATGTACCTAAAACAACATAACCACTACCTGAAAGCTCTCTAACCGTAAAACTACCAGCACTTCTTGTGTAATCTAAAGTTAATCTATATGTTTTACCACTTGTTAAACCAACATCTTGTGTTAGCTTAGAATTACTTACATCAATATATAAAAAACTAGCAAATCCATTTGCAAAAGTCCAACCATTTTCTTCAGTCCAATTATCTCCATTAGGAAAATTACCATCAGTAACTAACTCTTCTCCTAATTGTTGGCTAGAACTAAATGGTAAGAACATCTTTAGACCATTTGTAATTATGCCTAACAAACCTCGGATTGTTCCAATTGTATTTTGTATTAATATTAGCATTAAAGCTATTTAGTAAATTAAAATAAAACCTGAAGTTGCACTTGTACCTGTATCCCAAAGTCTTTTAATTTGTACAGGTAAAAAAGTTCCGTTTGGAACATTTGTAAAGGTTACAGCATCTCCTGCTATAGTAGTAACTTTAACACTACCACCTGTGCCACAATATAAAACCGCACCAGGAGTTGTTATATCTGAATCAGCAGGTGTGTGTTCTACTGCTCTAATACCTTGTTGATATATTTTTGTAGTTGGTTCAAAACTCATTTTTATACAATTATTCGTTAATTATTTCTTGTCTTGATGTTGAATCACCTAAACGATCTAAAGGCATCATATTACTTTGCATATACACTTTTTCACTTTCACCGCCCATAGAGTTCATATCCTCAAATGACCTAACCTCGTCAGGTGACATTACACCGATGTTTACTAAAGTTCGGTAGTAATCTGCTCTTGACTTAGAATCACCTCTAAGAAGAGCTGTTAGGTTAAACTTAAAATATTGTGAACCTTTTTTATTAAAAGGAACTAATTTTTGATTTAACGCCATTTCAATACGCTTTATCCAAGGTGTTATTGTGTGTACTGCAAAATCTATTTGCTGTGCTTCAATGTTTGAATAAGTGGCGTTACTTAAATCGTTAATTAGGTGATTAGGTACTCTAAATATTCTAGCAATATCACTAACTTGATATTGTCTAGTTTCAAGAAACTGTGCGGCATTGTTAGGAATAGTTTTACTTTGAAATTCCATTCCTTCTTCTAAAATTGCAGTCTTACCTGCATTTATAGAACCACTATAAGTTTCATTCCAACTTGCTCTTAATCTTTTAGCAGTTTCTGGTTTTAAGGTTCCAGGGTGTTTAAGGATACCACCAAGAGATGATCCATTTTTAAAATATGAACCTGCAAATTGTTCTATTGATAAAGACACACCTAAAGATTGTGCGTGAGTTTGTATTGGTGATTTACCAACAATACCATCACAAGACAAACCTTTTATGTGAAGCATATTATCTGAACCAACCCTTCCTGTAAATGGATAAGGTATTGTTTCATTTTGTTTTATTTGATAATAAACTTCTCTACCATCAGGAGATACATAGACCGTGACATCTTCACATTGAATAGGAATAATTTGAGTAGGTAAACCGCCATTATTTCTTTCTATATAAGCGTAAAAGTTGCCATCTAAACACAGGTCTACTAGAGCTTTTTCAAAGAAATTAAAGGAATTGTAAAGGGTAGAAGGTTGTTCACCTACTAGCGTATGTAGTGGATTGCTAGATAAAATATACCTTTTGTCAGTTGCGTCTTTTTCGTATAACGAGATAGGTAGAGAAGCAATAGTTTCAGAAATCACTCTTACACAACTCCAAACTGTTGAAAGTTGTAGTGATCGTAACTTATCTACAGGTTGCCCTGAAGCATTACCCATTAAACTTGTTTTGTATATACCACTACCATAAAATCGTTCTTCTTGCGATTTAACTTGTGGTTTTCTTGTAAAAAAATCAAAAATTGATGCCAAACTCCTTATAGTTTAATGTACTTTACCCATATACATATATAGAAAAGCACGATTTGTGAACCTTTATTTGTACTTTTTTTTTAAATATTTTTTTATTTTATCTAAACTCTTGTAAACTTGCCTAGTTGAAATACCATTTATTTTAGCAATTTCCTTAACTTTTAGCTTATAAACAAACCTTAAATTCACTAAATTACGTTGTTTTTTAGTTAAAAGGTGATGTATGTCTACCCAAATTCTATCTGCTAAAGCATTATATTCTTCATCTATAATAGGTAAATTTAAAATCTTTTTTCTGTACTTTTTATGAAATGGAGAAGTAGATGATAAAACTTGATTTGTAATTATTCTAGCAACATAAAACTTAAAATCACCTTGCTCGTAAATTGTCATTATTGATTCGTTTTCTTGCGTTAAAAGTATTAAACAAACTTCTTGCACAAGGTCATCTAAAAAGTGAAGGTCGTTATTAGTGCGTAAGACATTTATTGCTATCTCACGAATGACTCCATATTGGTCATTTATAATTTGTTCCTTACAAGAAAAATATTTCTTTGTCATCATAGGCTGAACCGCCCTTATTCTTGTTTTCCATTGCTTCACTTAGTGCCATAATACAAGCTACAATCCCATCAATTTTTTCGTTACTTTTAGCTTTATTAGGCTTTACATTACCAGCAGGGTCTAAAGTTAAAACTACATTTGACATCATCCACCTCAACACAGGGTCTGCTCCGTGTCTAACTTTACCACCTAAAATTAAAGTTTCAAATTCTTTAGTTGCAGGTGACATAGTTTTAAATCCTTGACCTACTGGAATCATAGGACAACCTTCTTCCATTAAATCAATCACAAGTTGTGAAGAGTTCCATCTATCATAAGCAACTATTTGAATATCATATAGTTCACTTAAATCTCTAATCTTTTGCTTTATGTAATTATAATCTGTTACATCTCCAGGAGTATAAATAACGTAACCTTCACGTTCCCATTTATCATAATTTACTTTATCCCTTAAAGACCTTTTTCTAGCATTATCTTCAGGAATAAAAGAATAATTTATAATATCGTAACCACCCTCATCATCAGGGAATAATAGTGCTAAACAAGTAATATCTCGTGTACTTGCAAGGTCTAACCCTGCGTAACAAGGTTTACCTCTAAGTAATTCTAAGTCTACTTCATCAGAACAGCCCATCCATTTCTCGTCTGAAATCCATTTAGTTTCGTTAGCGACCCATTGATTTAAATGTAGTCTACGAAAAGTGTTTTCATATGAAGGTTCGTTTTTTGCTTTTACAGATTGCTGTCGCATATATTCTTCTGTAATAATTGAGCCATACCCTGGATTACATTTTTTCCAAGTTTCTTCACTAAAAATATCATCGCTTTCACTAGCTTCGTAAATGATGCCTAAGAATGAATCATCTTCTATTGATCCGTCAATAAGTTTTTTTGTATAATCGTAAAGTTCTCTTGATATGTGGTCCTTTTGATTACCTGCTCCTGCTGTGGTAATACCAAGCATAAGTGGTTCTTTTCTACTTCCCATTGATGTAAGTAACACATCGTAAAGGTCACGATTTTTGTGCGAGTGAATCTCATCTAGTAAACAGCACGATAAATTTAATCCGTTTTTTGTATCTGCATCTGCTGAGATAACTTTGTAGTATGACCCTACCCTATCGTAAGTAATAGAATCTCTGTAAGTTCCTGCACGTTTAATTAGATTAGGTTCTTGCAAAACCATTTGCTTTGCTATAGAAAATGACAACCTTGCTTGTTCTTTATCTGCTGCTGCACTTACGATTTCAGCTCCTTTCTCTCCATCAGAAAAAAGCATATAAAGTGCAATACCTACCATCAAAGTTGTCTTACCATTTTTTCTAGGAATGAAAATAAAACATTGTCTGAATTTACGAAGATTTGTTTCTTTAGATTTCCAACCAAATAGCCCTGCTATAATTTCCTCTTGCCAAGTCTCTAGTTTGAATTTTTGTCCTGCAAGTTCACCCTTAGTGTGTTTGCAAAAAGTCTCTATAAAATCACAAGCACGTCTAGCTGATTTTTTGTCAAAGTAAAATCTTTGCTTATCAATCTTGTGTAGGTTATTCGCCACCGTGAAAGAAATTTTCTATTTTAACATCTGGTGTCGTTCCTACTTGTTCCATAGCATTTACCTTTGCTCTACTTGATGGTGTTAAACCAAATTCTTTTAGCAACTGAAAAATTCTAACAAAAGATTGATTTGCAATTTGTACCTCTGGGCGAATAGTAGATTTAGAATTACCTTCCCTTGACACTACATCAACTGTTGCACCTAATTCGTTTACAATCTCTTTAGCTTTTTTGTATTCGCTATAAGCATCACAAAGTAGTGTTAAGGCTAATTCATCAGCTTGTGTAAGCACAGCCATATCGTGCAACAAGGTGCTTAACTCAACAAATGCTTTTTGCCCATCTTCAGAAAGCCAAGTAGGAGTTGGTGGGATCAGAACTGGTAATTTAGGCTCGTAAGGATTTGTTCTATCATTTCGCAAAGTTCCTCTTTGCTTTTTAATTGCTGTAGGTATCATTTTAGCCATACGCAAATAATTTATAGGGTTTACTTTTGTATCAGAAAGTAAAGTACATTGATTATCAATCACTTAACTTTAAAAGGTACAAATATGGTACAAATATATATAAATTATAAATAACACTATATAGTCTTTATCTTTATCCTTAGCCCTATGCTTGACCCCAACGATGGGGTATGCTTGACCTCTAAAGTTTAATTAATTGATTTTTAGATATTTAAGTGAAAAAGTGTCTTTTTTAGTGTAGATTTACCTATATATATAAAAACCTATATGTGTTGCCCCACAACCCCTTTTTATTTGACACGACTTACAAAGAACTCAGCGGCGTC
>Ga0181393_1000076_pt1 | contig 30173 bp, 43 predicted proteins | sample 16SPOviralmetaG_FD_130122 | JGI IMG/M metagenome (GOLD analysis project Ga0181393, IMG submission 130122) | Marine viral communities from the oligotrophic San Pedro Time Series (SPOT) site, San Pedro Channel, CA, USA - 16 SPOT_SRF_2010-10-21 | ecosystem: Environmental > Aquatic > Marine > Strait...
AAATTATTTGCCAATGGGTGAAAAAACTTTAATATTAGAATTTAAGATTCAGCTGCTTAGGCTGGGACTTACTAAGCCAGAGATAGCTAAGAAGCTTGGTATATCTCTACCGACCCTTAACTCTAGGATAAAAGATCCTCAGAGGTTCACAATTTATAACTTAAAACAATTAAAAAAAGTAGGTTTTAATCATGACTATTACGGAAAACTATTATCTGGAGCTGCGATCAGTTCCAGTTAGAGAACACTTTGAAAAAAAAGGAGGACTTGACTATCTCAGCTGGGCTAAAGCGTGGGATATGCTCAAAAGAATCTATCCAGATGCAGAGTATTGGATAGTAAGAGATGAACACAATAACAACAGAAATTATTTCACAAATGGAAATAGTGGCTGGGTCACTGTTGTGGTGTCCATAAAAAGTATAGATCATTCTATTGATCTAGCCATTATGGATCACAGAAATAAAGCAGTTCCAAAAGATGACATCACTTCTGTGGATGTAATGAACTCAATTCAAAGGGCGCTCACGAAAGCTGTGGCGATGCATGGACTTGGGATCATTGCTTGGACTGGCGAAAAGGATTATATATCAGAGCTTAAATTTAATGAAATCTTAGACTCTAAAAATTATAATCTAGCAGTTGAAACTTATAATAATTATCAGCTAAACGCTGAACAACTTGAACTAATTAAAAAACAATTTAAAAAAGAGAAAAAATGAGTAATAAACCAACAGCAAAATTCTGGGGAGCAATCAATAAGAAAAACCTAGATCAAGTATTATCATTAGATAGTGCAATTACATCTCACGAAAAATATGGCGATCAAATTAAAGTAGATGCTGCTCAGTGGGATGGAGGTAATATATCTATAAAGTTTTATCACAAAGAGACTAACTCAAATATAGATTTATTAACATTGAGACCTCAAAAAGATGGAACGTATTCCGTTCAATCAAATAACTCATCAAATGTAACGGAAGAGATTGATAGTCCATTTTAAAAACAAGCTAGATGATTATAAAAAAAGATACAAATCAAGAATATCATTCTAGCAAATCTATCAGCGCTAGTGGGCTCAAAGAGATTTGGCTTACTAGCGTTTATGATTTTAATAGAAGGGTTTACGAAGACAAACCAGCCTATAGGTTGGGCACTATGATCCATGAATTATTTTTAGAGCCAGATGAGTTTAAAGAAAATTATTATCTACCTACGGAAAAAATAGATAGAAGGACAAAAGCTGGAAAAGAAAAATTTGCAGAGCTTTCTAAGATGCGAAAAATAGTAGCTACTTATGATGAGGTTCAAACAATCAACGGATTGAAAAAGTCTTTAAATTCTAATAATGAAATGTCGAAATTAGCTAGAAAGTATCTAGAAGGCGATTCAGAGGTCTCTCACTATTTTAGTTATAAAGGTATTGAGGCAAGAGTAAGACCAGATCTCAAGGGAAATGGTTTTATTTCAGATATAAAAACAGCTCAATTTATGAATGGGCGCTTTGGTAAAAAAGAATTTAAGAGCCAGATCTATTCTTTTGGCTATCATCTTCAAGCTACATTTTACGCCGATATGCTAGACATTCATCCTAGGGAATTTAAATTCATTTGGATGGAAAAAAAATATCCCTTTAGAATTGTAGTTACTACTTTAAGCGATAAACAGATCGAAGAGGGAAGGGGGGGGTACCTTAGCGCTTTAGAAGATTGGAAGGCTTATATTGATCTAGGTATAGAAAAACGCTTTGATAGTGATGATTTATTATATGATGGAAGTTTAGAGACATGAATGATATAGATATTTTTGTATATAGAACAGTTTGCGATCATTTTGGAATAGATATCCAAAACAAAACCAGACGGCGAAATTATGTAGATGGTCGAAGGATTTATTTTAAAATTCTTAAAGAATTAAATCCAGTAAGATCGTTAAATAGTATTGGCAAATCATTAGATAGAATTAAATTTGATCACGCCACTGTATTACATCACCTCAAAGAAATAAATCATTTTTTAGTGACAGAAAAAGATTTATCTATTAAGTTCAGTAATATTTTAGAAATTTGTATGAACTTTAAAAAACAAAATAAAAACATAGTTTTTTTAAATAATCTAAAATATGAGTTCAAACCCATACGAGAAGTATCTAGGGAAAGAGGATATAATGCAGAGGTCAGTAATGAAGTATATCAGTATAAAATATTCTGGGAGTTTTGCAGCTCACATTCCTAATGAGGGAAAAAGAACTAAGTTTGAGCAATACAAGCTAAAAGCTTTGGGAGTGATGGCTGGAATGCCAGACGTAATGATTTTTGATCCTAGAGGCATTTATAACGGTTTAGCGATCGAATTAAAAGCTGGGTATAATAAACCTACAGATAATCAAAAAAAGTGCCTTAGGGAGCTCGAGAATCGAAAATGGAAGGTATTTTGGTCTAATTCTTTAGATAAAATTATAGAAGAGATAGATAATTATTTTCAAAATGTATAAAAAAAGAATGATTTACTGGGATCAAAAAAGGCAAAGAATAAAATTCTCAGCCTCTAATGATTTTCATAATATTAAAAATTATTCTTTTATAGGTTTTGCCAATGATCCAGAGTTTGAGGTTTTACTTGATGTTCTCTTTGAGCGCTTTCGTGATGACCATATTCAAACATCCCAAGTGTTAGAAGTTTATCAAAACTTTATGATGTTTCTTGATAATTTAAAAAAAATCACTAGCCGTTTATAATCTATAGATCTATATATTATCTATAGATCTATATATAATATATATATATATATTTAATATTAAATAAAATAAAAAAATATATAGATAATAAATATATCTATAGATAATCTACATGGATTGGTATAATAGAAAAACAAAAAACATTCAGAGAATGAAGTCTCAAGGTAAAGAGGCAGAAAACCTTTTTTTTGAAGTTATGACAATGCTAAAAAGACCAATTAAAAAATCAACTCTCAATGATGATAAATATAATCATATAGATTTTTTTGTAGGTTCTTCGACTATAGATGTAAAACATAGGCAAGATATAAACTATGTCTGGCTTGAATATAGAAATAATCATGGAGGTAGAGGCTGGCTAAGAGGCAAAGCTGATTGGATTGTTATGTATTTTGAACAAGAAAATAAGTTTTGTTTCTATAGCAGAAAAGAGCTTTTAAATTATTCTAAGGGTTATAAAAAAGTAACAAATGAAAAAAAACATTATTTCTGGAGAACTAGAACTCAATTTGGGAGAAATGATTTAGTTTTACTCGTAAGAAAAAAAGATATAGACTTTTTAGAACACCATTCAATAACTATAACAAAAAACTATGCACAATGATTTTATAGAGCTTGGAATATTTCCCAAAGGAAATTCAGTAAAGCAAAAATTAAAATGTCCAAAATGCAGTCATACAAGAAAAAATAAAGCAGACAAATCTTTATCAGTTGATTTGCTGAAAGGTCTTTATAACTGTCATAACTGTGGCTGGAAAGGTAACGTAAAAATAAAGCCTAAAAAAGAATTTGTAAAGCCAGTAAAAAATGAATCTGGATTATCTAGTAAAGTTTTAGAATATTTTGAAACTAGATGTATTTCAGAAGATACTTTGACAAATTGGAAAATTACAGAATCCATGGAGTATTTTGGGTCTAATAAGAAAACAGCAATAAATTTTAATTACTACAGAGAGGGGGGGCTGGTCAATGTAAAATATAGAAGCAGCGGAAAAGATTTTAAGTTGGTCTCTGGAGCCGAACTTATTTTTTACGGATTAGACAATATTAAGGATTCATCTACTATTTACATAACTGAGGGAGAAATTGATGCATTGAGTCTAAATGAATGCGGAATTTATTCCGTTTGTTCAGTTCCTAATGGAGCCTCAAAAGGCTCTCAAAGATTAGAATATTTAGATAATTGTTGGGAGTATTTTAAGGATAAAGAACAGATAATTCTTTGTACTGATAATGATACAGCTGGACTTAACTTAAGACATGAATTAGCTAGGAGGTTTGGACAGTATAAATGCAAATATGTAGATTTTAAGGACTTTAAAGATGCGAATGAGGTTCTAGTCAAAAGTGGATCTAAAGAGCTGAGAGAGATAGTTGAAAACGCTTTAGACTTTCCTTTGGAGGGTGTTTTAAATATAGACACTATTTGGCAATCGGTTTTAAGTTGGGGAACTAATGGTATTAAAAATTATTCAGTTGGATTAGGAGCGGATAATTATTTTAAGGTAATGATGGGAGAGTGGACTACGATTACTGGAATTCCAAATTCTGGTAAATCTGATGTATTAGATCAAATGGTGGTTAACTTGGCATTAATGCATGATCACAAAATAGCAATGTTTTGCCCAGAATCTTTTCCTTATGAGGGACATATTAGGCGCCTTGCAAATAAAATAAATTCGACTGATTGCGATAGAAATCTTTTAGAGCAGACAAAAACTTTTATTGAAGATCATTTCTTTTTTATAAAAATAGACATTGAGAATATAAGCTTAAAAAATATTCTAGATAGATTTAGAGAGTTGGTTTTTCAAAAAGGTATAAATATTTGTGTTATTGATCCATGGAATATGCTCCAGCATGACCAGCAATATGATCTAAGTTACATTTCAAAAATGCTCGGACAGATTACTCAATTTTGTCAGAAAACTAATACTCATCTTTTTTTAGTCGCTCATCCTAGAAAAATGGAGTTTTTTAATGGGACTTATAAAGTGCCTACTCCTTATGATATTTCTGGATCATCTGATTTTTTCAATAAATCATTTTCAAATATTACTGTATTTAGAAAGCTAAACAGTCGGACTAAATACGGATCAGATCTTGTTCAAGTTCATGTCCAAAAAGTAAAGAGAAGAGAAAACGGAACGCAAGGAGTTTTTGAAATAGCTCCAGATTTTCGTAATGGCGGATTTTATAGAGTTTTTAATGAAGACACTAAAGTCATATTAACTGAAAAGGATTGATGCGAATTTAATGTTCGCATTATAATAATATGTTTGTATCAGCGATTTTGCTACTTAATTAAAACTTAGAAATTTTCGAAACAATTCAAAACATTAATTCCAGAGAAGAACTTAATTCTTTAAATCAAAAATTAGAACTATTAAGATTTGTGTCTCATCTTTACTTAGAGGCTCAAGAAGATGATTTTTTAGAGAGATGTGATGAGCTCCTAAATTTTCAAGATGAGCTAAGATCTGTATTTAAAATTCCAGATTTTAAGACAGTCGAAGAAGAGGACAATTTTAATAAACTTTTAATTAAAAAAAAATATCAAATACTCAAAAGAGACTTAACTAAAGAATGTCTAATTAAGTTATAAATATTTGAATTTAATATTATGTTTTTTAAAGGGCTGATATGGATTTTCCGTAAAGCCCTTTTTTTATTTAACTTTGTATAAATTTAAAATCATGAATGAAATAACCTTTTATCCCTTAAATGGATTAGTATTTGGCGTAAATTATTTTAATTCTGAAATGGATGATATTGATGAGGGTATATTTAAAAAGCACACAGTTGAGGTGTTTTTATTTTTACTTGGAATAAATTTTAATTGGTACACTGATTTATAATGGCATACGATACAAAAGAATTAGAAAAAAAAGCTCTCGAAGCGATAAAGAAAAATAAGCTCATGTTTATTGAGCATATAGTAGCTTTTCTACCTTGCGATAAAACGACTTTTTATGCTCATAAACTCCACGAATCCAACTCTATAAAAAAGGCTGTCGAGGAAATGAGAATAGGTAAAAAAACTAAGATGCTATCTAATTGGATAGACTCAGAGTCTAATGCTCTACAAATAGCAGCAATGAAGATGATAGCTACTGAGGGAGAAGCTCATAGATTGTCTGGAACTAGAACTGAGATAAAACATAAAGGCGCAATTGAATCCACATTAATTGAATGGAAGCCAGCGGAATCCAAAAAGTAGAACAGTTTTTAAATAGGCAGTTTTATGATTTGCTACATTCTGATAAAAGATACCGTGTTCATTGCGGTGGTTCTAGAAGCGGAAAGTCTTGGGCTTGCTGCCAGTTTATTGCGTACTTATTACAGACTTCCAAAAAGCCTATGTTGATTGACATAGTTAGAAAAACCTTACCTAGTCTTCGAGGTTCAATAATGAGAGATATGATTCAGATATTACAAGAAACTAATATCTATTGGGAAGGTGATCACAATAAGGCTGAAAATACATTTACTTATAAAGGGTCAGTGTTATCGTTTATATCTTTAGATATGGCGCAAAAGATAAGAGGACGAAAGAGAGATATTGCGCTGCTTGAAGAGGCTAATGAATTAAGTCTTGAAGATTTTAGGCAGATAGATTTAAGAACTGAGGAGTTTATAATATTTACTTACAATCCATCCGATGTGACCAGTTGGCTGTATGATTTGCCAGAAGGAAAGACCGATGAGTGGGTGACTACTTATAGAGATAATAAATTTCTATCAGAAAACATAGTTCAGAGTATTGAAGCGCTTAAGGATAAAGATCCAGACTTTTATAGAGTCTTTGGAGAAGGTCAAAGAGCTGTATTTAGTCAGCGCCAAATATTTAGTAATTGGGATTTTATGGATTATAAGGATTTTCCAGATGCAGATGATGTTTACCTAGGCATAGATTTCGGCTATTCAAACGATCCAGCGGCGGTTTGTGAGGTCAGAAGAGTAAAAGACAATCTTTATGTTCATGAAGTTTGCTATAGATTAGGAATGACAAACAGCGATCTAAGTAGATATATATCTGATTTAGGATATAAAGATACTTTATGTATTTACGACTCAGCTGAGCCGAAAAGTGGCGAAGAGCTTAGGCGAATTGATGACGTTGGTAATATGTATAAAGCTAGCAAGAAAGGACAAGGATCTATTAATGCTGGAATTAGCTTTTTAAAGGAGTTTAATGTTCATCTATCAAATGAGTCTAAAAACTTCAAAAAAGAATATGAGAACTATCTTTGGGATGTTTTAAAGGATGGAACTATAATAAACAAGCCATGCGATAAATGGAATCACTTGCATGACAGTCTTAGATATTGTGCTTATACAGTCTGGGGCAATCGAGCAAGTTTCTTTGTAATATAATTTATATTTTTGTAAAAAATAATTTAATGGGAATTCTAGATAGATTCAGAGGCGTAATTAAGAAGTCAAGCCAAAACACGAACGAAGCTTTCAACAAATTAGTTTATAGGTATCTGGGTGATAACCTTATAAGCTCTAGTGAAAATGATGATACTTACATCAATAAAGGTTATAGATTCAACTCAACGATTTACTCAATAGTAAATCTAATAAGTAAGACAGCGGCAAATATTCCGTTTCAAATTTATGAGGTGAAAAATGAGAATGAACTTAAAAGATATAAGTCTATCACATCTGGATCAGTCACCACTACTGGATTGATCAATGCGAATATAATACAGAAAAAAGCTTTAGTTGGAGTTGAAGATACAGATCTACATGAATTACTAAATAGACCAAATCCAGCTCAATCGTTTAATAGTTGGATTCAAGAAGTTATAGCTTTTGGGTCTTTAACTGGCAATAGATACATTTATGGTATTGCTCCAGACACTGGACAGAATAGTGGCAAGTATAAGGAACTTTATGTTCTACCTAGTCAAGTAGTGGAAATTCACAGCGGTGGATTAATGCAGCCAATTAAAGAATATACTCTGCAATACAATGGAACCTATAAAATCCCATCTGAGTATATCTGTCACATTAAAAACTTCAACCCTTATTACGATGGCTCTGGATCTCATTTATACGGAATGAGTCCATTAAAGGCTGGACTGAGATCTATGGATGCTAATAATGAGGCATTGACTACTGGAGTTAAATATCTACAAAATCAAACAGCTCGAGGTATGTTGATCTCAGATGAGGGCGATATTACAGAGAGTCAAGCTAGACAATTAAAAGATAAATTTAAAAGTAATTATCAAGGATCTCAAAATGCTGGTGATTTAATCATAACTCCAAAGAAATTATCATGGGTAAACTTTGGGCTCAATGCATCAGATTTGTCTTTGATAGAACAGTACAACGCAAGTATAAAAGATCTTTGTAATGTTTACAATGTACCAGTTCAATTATTAAATAATACAGACAGCTCTACTTACAACAATATGAAAGAGGCTAAAAAAGCCTTATATCAAAATGCTGTAATTCCAGAGCTAATAAGAATAAGAGAAGAGCTTAATAGATGGCTTACTCCTCAGTATGGAGAGAAGTTATATATAGACTTTGATTTTAACAGTATTCCAGAGCTACAAGAAGAGACCGAAAAGGTAGTGGATCAGATGTCTAAAAGCTGGTGGCTTACTCCCAATGAGAAGAGGATCGCTATGAATTATGGAGTTGATGAGGATAATATAAGAATGAATGAGTATTATGTCCCAGCTAATCTGATCCCAATAGAGCCAAGCTCTGGGCTTGATGACATAGTGGATGCTATAGATGAGCAAAAGATGCATAAGAGAGAAGTGGTGGGAATGAACAACGTTTACACTACTATAGCAGAGGCTAGAGCTAGAGCCGAGCAAATGGGAGGAACTGGATTCCATGAACATATCTTTGATGGATATACTGTTTACATGCCTTTTGAAACTCACGAAGAGTATGAGGCGGCAAATGATGGAAAGTTGGCTGAGTATTATGCAGATAGAGATTTATACAACGATGATGATTTAGATTTAGATTCTGAAATATATCAGATGTACGACATGGAAACAAAGGCGCCTAATATTAGCGCTAGCATGGAGACAGCTTTAAGGAATAAAGTTAAAGATCACAATGAAGAGTATGGAGACAATCCAGCAAAGCGAGCGACCTATTCTATGCTAGCCAGATCTTTTGTCAGAGGCATAGGTGCTTATAGAACAAACCCCAGCTCAGTTAGACCCAACGTAAGTAATGAGCAGCAGTGGGCTTTGGGTAGGGTCAACGGATTGCTTTACGCTTTAAGAACTGGTAGATTTAGATCTAGCGCTTATGATACTGATTTACTTCCAGAAGAGCATTCATTGTCATCTAAAAAAGAAGTAGAAAATAAAGATTATGATAACTATCCGCAAGGCGCCAGTAATAATGCTCAAAGAGTTTTAGACTGGGATAAAGAATATAGTCTTAGATCTAAGATGGGGACAGATACTGGATGGGCTAGAGCTAGACAATTAGCAGCAAGGCGCCCACTAAGCCAGTCCGATGTAAATGAGATTTATAGCTTTTTAAAAAGGCATGAACAAAATGCAGAGATAGCTGAGGAGTTTAGAGGAACGCCGTGGAATGATAAAGGGTATGTGATGTATAATGCTTGGGGTGGTAGAGCTATGCTGTCATTTGTAGAGAGAAATAGATCAGCTAACAAAGATGATTAGGTGGACATCAAAAAATTTAAAGAGAGCTGGAGAGGAGCCTTTTCCGATAGGCTAAATCTCAATGAAAGGAAACAATCCAAAAAGTGGAAAAGATATCTATTAGCAGAATATACCAAAGGAGTAGAATCTTTTTTAAGCACGAATTCAGAGAGGGAATTTTCTAATTTATTCAAGGTACGAGACATTCAGACTCTGTATGTAAATCTCTATGAGGAGGTTGGAGTTGACTTTGCTAAATGGTACGCTAGAAGCTTTGATAAGTTTATAGAAAAGAATTCTGGAAACGAATCTACATGGCGAACAACATTTTCAAGGATAGGTCAAACAGAAGCTGGTGATAAGATAATTCTGGTTCAAGGGACAGCTCATAAGGAGCTTAAAAGAAATATAGGAAATCTATTTAAGGATCCAGAGTTTCAGTCATTAGGAAGAGACCAGCAAGGTAGAATCTTACAAAGTAGATTCAAAGGAATTACAGAGTATCAAGCCACTAGGATAGTAAGAACTGAAGCAACCTCAGCGGCTAATGAGGGAATAATGCAATCAGCCTCAGATATATTTCCAAAGTCAAGTTTGATAAAAGAATGGATCAGCTCCCAAGATGGAAGGACTAGAGCTTTCAATAGAGGTGATAAATCCGATCACCTAAACATGAATGGCAGAAAGGTAGGTTTTGATGAGACTTTTGCAGTTCCAGAGTTTGGTCGAGTGGTGCAAATGAAAAAGCCAGCTGACTTTAGGTCTGGAGCCTCGGCTCATAATATTGTGAACTGTAGATGTTCAATGGCTGTATATCCAAAAGAAGGAGCAGAGGTCAATGAGGGTGTTTCTTTGACTGGGATAGGGGGGGGAGTAAGCGCCAGAACTAGCCAGCTCATAGGAGATGAAATAGTAACAGCTAGGAAGCCAACCGCTGACATTACTAGCAGAGAGAGGGCTAGAGAGTTTACTTCAAAGCCAAATCAAGCTAAAGATATAAAAGAAGCTAAAGATATATTTACAAACAAATTAAAAGAGGTAAATATAAGCGTGAGTAAAATATCTGTAGGAAGAGGAATCTCTATAGATAATATGAATAAATTTATAAATCAATTTACTGAGCTATCATCTAAATATAAAATTTCCCATTTAAGAGCTGGATCTAAAGTTAATTTGAGATTTACTGGTGGCTCTGGTTATGGTGGGCAAGTCCGATATTTTGACAGTGGTAAATTAGCGGAAATTGATTTAGGTAAGGGATATAATGCTAGATCAGATTTTCACAAAGAATATATAAAAAAGAGCCGAAGCCCAGACAAACAAAATACTATATTTTCTGATAGAGGTAAAAGTATAGTGGATGAGGAAAATTTAGAGGTAGCAACATTAACTCATGAGTTCGCGCATTATATAGATAATATAGATACCTCCACATTAACTAAAACATTTTGGAAAGAAATTGATGACATTAGATCAGAATATAGCTTAGAGCGTTTAAAATATCTAAAAGAGAGGAATATAAAAAAATTTAATGAAATTAATTTAGGGAATTACGCTGGAACATCAAGGGATGAATTTTTTGCTGAAGGTTTTACAGAATATGAGCTAAGATCAAATCCATCAAAATACGCAATAAAAATAGGAGAATTAACAAAAAAATATTTTGGAAAATGACACCAAATCAAGATTTAATATGTTATAAATGTAAAAACTGGAATCAGTTTGATTTAGGATGCAAAGCTTTTAAAGATATTCCTCAAAAGATTATCATGACAAATAAGCATGATGAGCCTTTAAAGAATCAAAATAATGATATAATTTTTGAAGAGGGTACTCCACATGATTTAGAAAAGTTATAATTTAATATCTTTGTAAAATGAAAAATATTTTATTTAAGTCAGCTCCAATGGGTGAGCTAATAGACATGGATGACAAAGCTGGAATAGTCAAAGGCTATGCATCCGTTTTTAATAATGTTGATTCCGATGGAGACATAATTAGAAAAGGCGCATATCTTAAAACAATATCAGAGAATGGTTCTAGAGTGAAATATCTCTATCAGCATGACATGGATAAACCAATAGGCAAAATGAGAATGCTGGAGGAGGATCAAAAGGGATTAATGTTTGAGGCTGAGATAGCTAAAACTACTCTAGGAAATGATGTGATGGAACTTGTAAGGGCTGGAGTAATAACAGAAAACTCAGTCGGCATAATGCCTATAAGAAAAGAAATGAATGCAGAGAGTAAAAGAGAGATTTATGAAGTCAAACTCTTTGAGGTTTCTGCTGTAACTTTAGCCGCTAATGATGAGGCTAAGATAATGGATCACAAAGGGAACTATGATCCAAGTAAAGTAGCTGACCGATTTGATAAAATTGCTAAGCTGCTCAGAAAAGGAAATATCTCAGATGATTTGGGCTTTGCCTTAGAATCTGAAATATATAAGCTCAAAGGAATATTTCAAACATTCACTTTGCCAACTGTAGAGGTTACAGAGCCGATAGAAGTTAAAAACGATGAGCTAGAGTTTTTAAATAATGTTTATAATAATCTAAAAATTAATTGATATGTCTAACATTCAAGAACAACTAGATAAAATTGGAAGTCTAGTAGATGAGAGAATTGAGAAGGCATCTGGTCAGATTAAAGATAATGCTAAAAATGAATTTGATGGCGTGCTTAAGTCTGAAATAGAAAACCTATCTCAAGATTTTGTAGCTAAGTTTGATGAGCAAACTAAAAGAATGGACTCTGTAGAGCTAGCTGCTAAAAAAGATATCGAGGGATCGATGAAATTGTCTTTTAAAGGACAAATTGAAAAAGCTGTTAATGATGGCGCCCTAGAAGGTATTAGAAAAGGAACTCATAACGGAGCAAGATTTGAAGTAAAAAGCTCTGATATGACTATGGCTAACACTAACACTGGAGTAGTGGCTAGAGAGCAAGTGATTGAAGATTTCAAATTTGATCCATCAAGAAAAGTGCATGTCCGTACTTTGATCCCTAATGGATCTACTGATGCTCAAACTGTAAGATTTCCCAAGGAAGGCGCTTACACTGACAATGCAGCTGCTACAGCTCAAGGATCAGCACTAGGTCAGTCTGACTTTGACGTCACTGCAACCTCTGTAAATATGGAGAAGATTGGTACGTTCCTTAAATTAACCGATGAAATGCTTTCGGATACAGCTGGTCTTTCCTCTTATCTTGCTGCAAGAGTACCTAATAAGGTGCTATCTGTAGAAGATACTGAGATCCTAAATGGAGATGGATCTAGCCCAAATTTAGATGGACTATTTACTGATGGAACTGCTTTCACTACATCTAGCGGCGGTTTATTTTATCAGTCTGTAGAGTCAGCTAATGAGTATGATGTTGTAGTGGTCGCTTTGAATCAGCTATCTCTATTGAACTATCAAGCAGATACTATCTTATTGAATCCAACTGATTTGCATAAGATCGTATTATTGAAATCTACTGCTAATGAATACCTAAGACAGCAAATTTATACTGGAATCCAGCCTACTATTATGGGCATCCCAGTAACTGTCAACACTGCTGTTCCTAATGGAAAATTCTTAGTAATGGACTCAAGAGCTGCAACTCAGTACTGGATCAGAGAGAATCTAGGAATTGAATTTTCTAGAGAAGATGGAACTAATTTCCAGTCAAATTTTGTAACTGTAAGAGCGCAGCTTAGAGCTGGTCTTACTAATTATGCTCCCAATGCTATCGTGCAAGGGACTTTCTCAAGTGCTAAAACAGCCTTAGAGACCTCATAACCTAAAGAGGCGGTAATTAAAGGGGATCTTTGCGATCCTCTTTTTTTTACCCTTACTCTAAAAAAACTTTAAAATAATTAAAAAAAGTTTTGGTGGAATAAAAAAAGTTTATATCTTTACAGAGTAAAACAAAACAAAATACTAGAAATTATGAAAGCATTAGAAATTATTAAGAAACTAAAAGAAAGAAAAAGCTCACTAGAGTTCCAAACCAGACTACATTCTGGCCTTATCTCTCATAACTACATTGTAGAGGTAGGTGCTAGCACTGTTAGACTAGTAGACGGTAAAGCAAAGTTGATGCCTATAGAGGGTACTGAATTACCATCTCAGTGGACTGCTGGAGGAGTAAAAGAAATCAAAGAGAAATGTAGCTGGAATAATATGCTAGGTAAGCCAATGCAGATTAAGGCTATAAACTATAAGGACTGGTACGCTAAGGAGCTTGATAGTATCAACGAAACTTTAGAAATGTTTGAACCTTTAGTGGTAAAAGTTTAAAAAACAATAACTAACCAAGGGAGCCGAAAGGCTCCCATTAAAAATTAATATTATGGAAAATTACACAACAGAACAAAAAATGAATGCTATAGAGCAATTAATCAGTCAAATGGAGAGAACCCCTACTGAAAAAAGTAAAGAGGCTATGACTAAAGGATTAACCATTTTCTTTCAAAATCACTATGGTGAAGGAATTTACGGAACTGGAGAATTTGGAGATCTATACCATAAATTCAAAGATATAGAGAGTAGTACAGAGCCTCAAATAATTGACTAATCAATAACCAAGGGAGCCGAAAGGCTCCCATTAAAACAAGCTATTATGAGAAACAGTCAAAGAGTAAGATCACAAAGATGGTCAGTAAGATTTAAAATAGGAGCAGATCCTCTGGTAATTGAGGCAGACTTCTGGAGCGTTAAAGATGCTAGGAATTGGATTGAGAAGTCCATAGGTCAGCGCCTTGTAGGTATCAGTAAAATCGTTGATTAATTAACTAACTTAAAATCAAACTATTATGGAGTTTAAAAAAATCGCTTACTTTGTGGTGAGCAAAAATTCTAAGGAGTTTATGACAGTAGATCATAAATGGACTATTAATTTTAGAAAGGCTAAAGCCTTTGAAAACAGAAAAGATGCTGTAACCTTTATCAGCAATCTTAGCTTAAGAAAAGCCAGCGCAACTGAAGTGATGGACTGGTGGATCATAGAAGATAACCAGCTTACTAAATCTGGTCAAGCATTAATTCAAATTAAAAATAATGGAAAATCAATTAAAACAATATAAAAGAATTACATCAAGGCGAAATGCCATTAACATAAAAAGACAAATTGTATGGACAGCGGTATTATTTCTAATCGCCATACTTGCTGCTAATTTTATTACTTACTCATTAATTCACTTTATATATGACAAAGCCTAACGGAAAAAAAATGAAATGGATCCTTATTTTATTATTTCTTGTTTGGGGCGCAAGCTTTCAAATAAGGTTTGGATCTTACTTTGACTCTTTTTTAATGATTACTATCGCTTTAATGATTTATGCTAATGAATAGAAAAGACACTTTTAAAGAGTCAATGGAAAAGATAGATAAATCCATTGAGAGAATAAAAAAACTAAATAAACTTATTAAGAAATTAAGGAACCCTAAATCGAAATAATCCTTTTTTCATTTCTGTTTTGTTCAGCCTCCTAGAGATAGGGGGCTTTTTTTAGTATCTTAGATATAGAATAATTTTGGATTTTGGGAATAAATCATCAAGGATGTTTTGCAGAGTATTTGTTTTGTGCTGAATGTACAAAAAGAAACTACACTGTTTCAATGCCGATTCTAGACTCTAGTGTCTATGATTGTATTGTCGATTCTAAAGGCAACCTATATAAAATTCAGATTAAATCATCTGACAAAACTCCCAGAGGTAATGAAAATTCAGTAAATATTCCACTAGATAACTCAAGAACTAAATACACTAAGGACAAAATAGATTATTTTGCTGTTTACAGCGGTTTTTATGGCGGTTTTTTTGTTTTCCCTAACTTGGGTAACATGAAATCATTTAGAGCCTCTAAAAAGGGCAAAAACAAGGTTTTTTACAATAACTTTAATTTCAATTAAAATTTATATATTTGTCTATATACTTTTTTTTCATAATAGTTAATAGTAATTGTTTGGTTTGAAATTGCGCTGCTCTTCTCAGAGTGGCGCTTTTTTTTTAAATTTGTATAAAATTAATAATCATGAAAGTAATTTTATTAAAAGATGTTTTCTCAGTCGATGGCTGGAGAAAAGAAGGAGAGATAGTCGATCTAGATGGAAAAGAGCTAAGACACTATTTAGCCGTAGAGATAGCTAAGCCCTATGAAGAGCCAAAATCTAAAGAAGAAAAGGCTCCTAAAAAAACGAAAGAGGCTAAGGCTCCAGCAAAAAGAACTACAAAAAAGCGTAAATAATGTCATATAACAGCGGAGGGTATTCTAGTGAAAGTCCAGATAACTTTCATTATCAAGTAAAAGTAAATTCTGTAACTGGATCAGAGCTTATAGATGTAGCATCTGCCAAAGCTTTTTTAAGAGTTGATACAACGGCTGATGATACTATAATAGGTAAAATGATAGTGACCGCTAGAGTCTCTTTAGAAAATTACCTCTCTAGAGACATAGTGGCTAAAAATAGAACTGTCTATATTCCTTATTTAGAATCTAGGCTTAATATTCCTTTTGCGCCAGTGGCATCAATAAGCTCTGTCACTGTTGATGGATCTACAGCGGCGTTTGAAGTTAAAGGAATTGACAAAGAAATGATTTTGCTCGATACTTTACCAGCTAAAGAGGTAAAAGTTACTTATATCACCGAGGGGCTTACTGGGTCAAACTTTGATCACGCTTTAATGCAGTTGGTTTCTACTTACTATGATAATAGGTCTGAGTTTGTGAGCGGTGGTGGACAAGTTAGTGAAATCCCAACCTCTGTTAGAACCTTTTTAATAGGTGAGAAAAATTTATTTATCTAATGAATGCTGGAAAATTAGACACTAGGGTATTAATAAAACGACTAACAAAGGCAGATGATGGGCATGGCGGCACAACAGCCTCAAAAGCTACTGTTTTGACTATCTGGGCATCAAAAAAAGATGTATCTGGAGACATAAGTACTCAAAACTCCCAAAGAAAAAAGTTTGTTGATATTGAGTTAATAGTAAGAAAAAAAACAGCTGATAATATTTTAGATGAGGATATACTACAAATAGAAGGGAACTCCACTGAATACAGAATCAACGAAAAGTTTGATAGTGAACATAAATATTTTACAACTATAAGAGCTATAAAAATTGACTAATATTAAAATAAATAACAGAGATTTAAAGAAGCTTAATAAAAAAATAAATGAGCTTAAAAAGTTATCAGATAAAGGGCTAAGCACTGAGCTAGGAACCACTGTGGCTCTAGCCGATGCAAGAATGAAAAGAACTATTTCTGGATCTGGTTTTAAAAAGTCAAGAGGCGGACTCAAACAAGGTCAAAACTATGGCAAGAGTGGGGATGAGGCTTATGTGGAAAATGTTACTCATTATTCACCTTATATCGAATTTGGGATAGGTAGGGGGGTGGATCTATCTGAAATGAAAGAACTGGGTATTCCCTCAAGCTATGCGAGGCAATTTAAAGGAAAAGGATTTAAAGGCACAATCCCAGTAAATTTAGGCACTAGGGGGAATCCTATTTGGAGACAGATCACATTTCCACAACATAGAGCGCCCAAACCTTTCTTTTTTCCAGCTTTGAGAATTGAATTAGAAAAGCTTTTAAATAGATTAAACAAAAGAATCAAAGACATTAAAAATGAATGAAGCTTTACATCACTTAAGAGCTGTATATATTAGCAGACTCAATAATTTATCCGTTGGATCTTTAACTGTTCCAGCTTATAACAGAGTCCCAGCTAATGCCTCTGAGCCTTATATAAGAATTTATTCTGTAGGCACTAGAGAATTAAACCAATCTAAAGACACTTTTCAATTAAATTGTGAAACTAGGATAGAGGTAGTCACTGGGTTTGATGGCGATTCTGGCGGCGAACTTCAAGCAAATCAAATTGTTGATAGTGTAATTAATACAGTAAGAACTAGATCCGATGGATACCCAGATCTATCATCAAATGGATTCAGCGTGGTTTCAGTTAGAATTGAAAACATACAGTATTTTGAGGATGACTTTAATGATAAAACATATTTCAGAGCAATAATAGAGGTCTCAAACATAGTTAATAAATTATAGTACAGAATGAAGAAAATAATTTTTTTATTATTTACTACTTTTGCATTATCTCAAAATAATGATATTTATGGGGTTTGGGCGAGTCATGAAGGCGAGTATGTGGTGATAAAGGAAAACAATACTTTTGTAAGGTTTATTAAAAAAGACTCTATAAAAGTATTAGCTAAAGGAAATCTAGATGTAAAAGATTACGAGATTTTAGTTTCCAGAAAAGACACTTTAGATAATTATACTTTGTGTTTTTACATAGGAAATGAAACAATGACAGTTTGTAAGCCGAGAGAAAAAAAAGCTTGGCTATTTTATAAAATAAGATGAGTGATGATATGAGAATTTTTGGATTATATGGGCTAAACTTATCAGCTCTGATGATTAGTGTTAGTGAGATAAATCCTTTTTTACAGATGCTAGTTTTAGGTGCTACGCTAGTGTTTACGGTTGTTAACATAATAAAGGCTTTAAAAAAATGAAAATGCCAACTAATGGAGTAGCTAAAGACATTCGCCACTATATAGGTGCGCTTATAGTATTCTTTTTAGTTATTATAATATTGTTCTATTTAACAAGATATCAGATCCCTAGTGAAAATTCTCAGATAGTAAATACCTTGATTGGTATGATAGCGGCATCAATAGCCATGGTAATATCAAGCATCACTGGCAGAAATCCAGATGATTTAGAAGCAGCCAAAAAGAAGATAAGTAACTTGGAAATGAAGATAGAGATGTTAGTTAGCGCAAAGGATATGCTGGAAAATATGCTTATCAAGTTACAAGATGACACTATAGATCGGTTATTGCTAAATAAAAGCCTTGCTTATGATGACAGTAAAAGCGGCAAGTGCAACTGTAAAAACGAATGTAATGGATAAACTTAAATATTTTAAAACAGATGAATTTGATTCACCAGACGAAAAAGGTAGTGGCGCTAAGTATATGTCTAATAATTTCATCTATAAGCTTGATTTGGCTAGGCATTATGCCAAGTTACCCTTTCAAATCAATAGCGGAGTACGAACGCCAGATCACAATAAAAAAGTTGGAGGGAAACCCAATAGTTCCCATCTCACCACAACAGAGGGCGGAGCGTGTGCAGCAGATATTAAGTACCTTGGATCCAGATCTAGATTCATTATTATCAACTCGCTGCTCAGAGCTGGGTTCTCTAGGATCGGAGTCCATGAGGTTTTCATCCATGTCGATGATGACCCAAGAAAAGACAAAGATGTCATCTGGCTTTATAAGTAATACCAGCGGATCTACAATCACAATAAATAAAGATGATTAAAGCTTTACTGAGTCTTTTAGGTGGAAAAAATAATAAGAAGTCAGCTATTGGAGGATTAGCTTGGGAAATTAGAGAGGCAATAAAGGGAAAAGAGCTTGATCCAAAAGAACTTATAGAATTACAAACTAAAATAAATGAAGTCGAAGCTCAGCACAGAAGTATATTTGTCAGCGGCTGGCGCCCTAGTGTCGGCTGGGTTTCTAGCCTTGCATTTGCTTATCACTTTGTCGCCTTTCCTATTATTCAAACTATTTATCCAGATGTTGATTTTCCGCAACTCGATACTGAACCTCTTTTTACAGTTTTAATGGGAATGCTGGGACTGGGTGGTCTAAGAACCTATGAAAAGCTAAAAGGTAAAACAACATGAGGGCTAAAATCAAAGAAATCAGTAATTTTGAAAAGCCTAGAAAAAAAAGAAAAGGAGTTCATTCTAAAAACGCCTCTGTAAATAAAAGAGGGTGGAAAAAAAAATATAAGGGGCAAGGAAGACGTAGATAATAAATGGCAACAAAACAACTTTATAGCGCAAATCACTATCACAGACTAAGCTTTGGAGACTTTGGTTTTAGACTATTAGATGAAGATGCAACAACCTCAACCCCTAGCGGTGAGAGCTTTTGCACTATTCACTGTTTAAAAGATGCTGTAATTACTATGACATCAAATCATACTGTAGGAGACAGCTCTATAACTAGCCTTGATTTTAAAGAGGGTCATATATTATATGGAGACTTTCATACAGTATCAATTACTAGCGGAATTGTAATTTGTTATTTGCATAGATAATGGCTTTAGGTAGTGGAGTTTCTCGACCCAAAAAATCTAAGATTACTAATAAGATAAGGAGAATTATAATTCCAAAGTTTATAGGGTTAATCTGGAACCGAGTGGATCAAGAATGGCAAAATATAAATGCTATATGGAATCAATAAAATTATTAATTTTGTATAAAATAATCTAATGGGTACAAGTTTACAGAACACTAAGATCAAAGACACCTACGAGGGTCTGATCAAGACAACTGATAACTCAACAGTAGGATCATCTGACAAAGAGCTTACCGATGGCGCTGGAAATGATTTAAATATATCTGTTAACAATACTGGTGCAATTACAGCAGATGGAAATATATCAGCCGCTGCTTTAGTAAAGACTGGCGGCACAGCTTTGCAAATTCTTTTAGCTGATGGAACTATAATCACTTTAACTAGAGAGGCGGATGCTATTGGTTCAAATGACTCAGACACTAAAGTCCCAAGTAATGCTGCCGTAAAAGATTATGTTGATACACAAATAACAAATTTAATTGATGGGTCACCTACTGCATTAGATACTCTTAACGAACTAGCGGCAGCTTTAGGTGATGATGCCAGTTTTTCTACAACAATTACTACAGCTCTAGGCAAAAGATTAAGATTTGATGCCAGTCAAAGCCTTTCTTCTGGAGAGATTACTCAAGCCCTAACAAATTTAGGAATAAGTGCTACAGTGGCTGAAATTAATTATATAGATGGCGTAACATCAAACATACAAACTCAATTAAATGGGCTACAAACTCAGATTACTGGTGGCGCTGTTACCATAACAGACACCGATTTGGCAGCCAACAGAGCCTTGGTTTCAACTTCTGGAGGAAAGGTATCAGTTTCTAATGTAACCAGCACTGAAATAGATCATTTAGATGGCGTTACGTCTGCAATACAAACTCAATTAAATTCAAAAGTAGAGACACTAGGGGATTTATCAATAACCGCCTCTAGTGCTGAAATAAATAAACTTGATGGAGTAACTGCTACAACTGCTGAAATAAACCATACGGATGGCGTAACATCAAACATACAGACTCAAATAGACTCAAAACAAAATACAATAACTGGAGCAGCAACTACTATTGATGATTCAGATTTAACAGCATCTAGAGCAGTCGTTTCTGATGGGTCTGGAAAAGTCGCTGTTTCTGATGTAACTAGCACTGAGGTGGGTCATCTGGATGGCGTTTCTTCTAATATACAGACTCAAATAAATGGATTACAAAGCCAAATAACTGGAGGAGCCACCACCGTAACGGATAGTAATCTTACTGCCGATAGGGCTTTATTTTCTGATTCTAGCGGTAAAATTGCTGTATCTGACATCACATCAACTGAATTAGGGCACCTTGATGGCGTAACAAGCGGAATACAAACGCAAATAGATTCAAAACAAGACACAATAACTGGAGCTGCAACTACAATAGATGATACAAATTTAGCTACTGAAAGAGCTTTAATTTCTAACAGCTCTGGAAAAGTTGCTGTTTCCGCTGTTACATCTACAGAGGTCAGCTATTTGGATGGGGTTACTGGCTCAGTCCAAAATCAAATAGATTCAAAACAAAATATTGCGGAGCCTCATAGCGCAACTGCTATAAGTTATACCGTAACTGTAGCGACAAAAACGGCTGCTCATAGAGAAAATGGGAATGGGTCTTCTAATGGATATCTTATAGATTCAGTTGAGGCGCCTTATTTAAATTTAACTGTCGGTAAAACATATAAATTTGATCAATCAGATGCATCTAACTCTGGGCATCCTTTAGGGTTTTATTATGAGGCGGATAAAACAACTGCATTTACCTCTGGCGTTACTACAAGCGGAACCGCTGGATCCTCTGGCGCATACGTTCAAATAGTAGCGACAGAAACAACTCCGACAGTTTTATATTATCAATGCGGTAATCATGCCTTAATGGGGAATACTGTTAATTTTGACACTAGAAATTTAACTGGATTCGATACTGCTGATCTTACTGAAGGAACAAATTTATATTATACCAACGCTAGAGCGGATGCAAGAATAGCAGCCGCCACTACAGATGATCTGTCTGAAGGATCCTCAAATCTATATTTTACAAATGCTCGAGCTGATGGCAGAATATCGGCAGCTAGTATTGATGATCTTTCTGATGTAGATACAACAACAAGCGCACCTAGCTCTGGTCAAGTCTTGAAATGGGATGGATCAAATTTTGTCCCTCAAAATGATGTTTCTGGGGATAGCGCCCCTAATTGCTTTTCAACTTTTGCAGTATCTGGTCAAAGTAATATAGCAGCTGACTCAAGCTCTGATACTCTAACTATAGCAGCTGGTAATAATATTACACTATCGACCAACGCTAGCACTGATACATTAACGATAAATTCCACAGCTGTAGCTGGAGCTGACATATCATGGCAGTCATCAATAAAAACTGCCGATTTTACAGCCACCGCTGGAGAGGGATATTTTGTAGATGCATCAAGCGCATCAATAACAGTTACTGCGCCGTCAAGCCCAAGTCTAGGAGACACTGTAAATATAATTGATTACGCTGGTAATTCAGCCACTAACGCTATAGTTATTACATCAAGTAATAAAATTTTAGGAGCAGACGGAGACAGACAAATAAGCACTAATTTTGGATCAGTCCAACTGTTATATTCTGATGCTACTTATGGCTGGCAATTGACCTATGGAAATAAAGCATCAACCGCTGAAGGACCAATTTTAGGACGTGCTTTAGTTGTCGGCGGCGGTGGAGGTGGCGGCTATGGTAGGACTGGAAGTGGGAGCTCTCAAAACCGAGGTGGCGGTGGCGGTGGAGCTGGAGAGTTTTTAGATAAAAATAATATTAAACTACAAACTGGAAAGGCTTATAAAATCATTGTAGGCGCTGGAGGGGCGGCAGATACAGCTGGCTCAAATAGTCAATTTAAATCTAATGCAGACCAATCTGGAGACTTTGTTTTTGATTTTGAAGTATTTGGAGGCGGTCGAGGTGCTGGAGTAAATAGCGCTAGTAATAATGGAGGTGGAGCTGGTAGAGCTAGAACCTCTGGCGGCACAGCCTCTGGAAATGAAACATCTGAGGGATCTCTTATTAATGATGGTGGTGATGGATCTGCGGACGGAACCACTAACACTCAAGCTGGTGGTGGTGGTGGAGCTGGAGCCGCTGGACAAGATGGAAACCACAGCGGAAATAATCATGGTGGTGATGGTGGCGATGGCTTTCAATCAGACATCACTGGGACAAATACTTATTATGCTGGAGGTGGCGGAGGTGGAATTAATGCGCCAAGTGGACTTACAACGACTCAGCTTGAGGTTTATAGAGGTCAAGGTGGACAAGGCGGAGGTGGCAGAGGTGCATATAATAACTTCCCAGCCTATACCGCTTTTAGTGTTTACGGACCAGCTGATGGAACCGATGGACTTGGTGGCGGAGGTGGCGGTGCTAGAGCTTTCTCAGAAGGTGGAGCAGCTGGGGGGGACGGTGTAGTAATTTTAAAATACCCTAGCTCAGTCAGTATTACTATAGGCGGCTCATTAACAGCCACCACAGACAGCTCATCTGTAAGTGGTTTTAAAATTACAACTTTTACAGCTGGTACTGATGACATTTCTTTTACTACTTAATTTTTAAAATATTATGGGACATTATGCTTATATTAATTCATTAAACAAAGTTATTGAGGTCATAACTGGTCGAGATGATGGCGATAATGAAAAAAGTTGGGAACAATGGGAGGTTTTTTATACAGAAAGAAAAGGCTTGACTTGCAAAAGAACTTGTAAAAGAACATCTCGAGGGGAGCATAAAGATGGAGGTGATCCATTTAGAAAAAATTATGCTGGAGTAGGTTATACATACGATTCTAATTTAGATGCTTTTATACCTCCAAAACTTTATAAGTCTTGGATTTTAGATGAGTCAATAGCTGACTGGGTGGCTCCAATAGATTATCCAGATGATGGTAAAGATTATTATTGGAATGAGGAGGATCAAAAGTGGGAACTAATGAAGGATTAGATTCCGTAAAAAATTAATATATTTGTAAAAAATAAAAATAATGGCAAGCACAGTATTTAACGGAACTGATTTAGTTTTAAAAGTTATTGGAGATGGCGGAACGCTAGAGCCTTTAGGACATTCAACATCTTGCACCCTTTCGATTACTAACGATATGCCAGAGGCTACCACTAAGGACTCTGCTGGTTATGCTGAGGTGATATCTGGATTGAGGTCTTTTGAGATTTCTTTTGACGGTTTAGTAGATTACACCGATGAGGCTGGTTCAAGTAAAAACGTTGATTTCTTAATTACCTCAATAAATTCCAGAACAAAAATTGATTTTTCTTTTGGAACGGCGGTTTCTGGGGATCAGCTTATCTCTGGAGAGGGTTTTATCTCTGCTATTGAAGTAAGTGGAGAAATGGAGTCAACTGTGACTTATTCTGGAACTATCACTGGATCTGGAGCGCTTACAATAGCAACAAACTCTTAATCTAATAAATGAACAGCAAAAGAGGCTATTATACTGCTAACTTAGGCGGTAAAGATAGAGTCATGCGGTTTAATATGAACTTTTGGGCGGAGTTTTGCGATGTCCTTGAGATCAAATTAGAAAACATTGGAGATGTCTTTGATGGCGGAGTTTCTTTATCCGCTATCAGAGCCTTAGTTTACTCTGGTCTAGTTACTTTCGACAGAGAAAACAATAACAAAACAGATTACAACATCTATACTGTAGGATCGTGGCTGGATGAAATGGAAGCGGAGGAGCTTACTGGAATAGTCAACGCTATGATGCAATCTAAGATTTTAGGTAATGATCTAAATGTTGGAATTAGTAGGAACCCAGATTTAGAAAAAAAAACAAAAGCAGCACCTCCAAAAAAGGAGTAAGCTGGAATGATCTTTTAGATTACTACATAGGTCAAGTGGGAATAGATCCAGATAAATTCTGGAATAACACTTGGAGCGAAAATCAACTCTTAGGGGAATCATACAATATTAAGCAGAATCTAGAATGGGAAAGGACTAGGTATATAGCCACTATGATTCATAATGTCAATTGTAGTAAAAAGAGTCAAATGAAAAAACCAGAAGACTTATTAAGGTTACCTCAAGATAAACAAGTTAAAAATAAGATAGAACCAAAATCAACTAGAGAGCAGTTTGAGAAATTTTGGGCTAAAGTTCAAAGGGCGCACAATCAAAAAAACGATTAGCGCCTTTTTTTTATTAATTTTGCAATATGGCAGATCAAAAGATAAGAGTAGATATATTAGGGAACGCTAAAGGATTAAGCAGATCTCTAAAAACAGCATCCAGTAATTTAAAAAAGTTTGGTAATCAAACTAGAGCAATAGGCAACAGTTTAAAAACAAGATTGACTTTACCTCTAGCACTAGCTGGAGGAGCCGCTATTAAATCGGCTGTAGATTTCCAAAAATCCATGACTAAGATTAAAACTTTAGTAGGAGTCGCTGGGTCTGAGGTGGATAAAATGGGTGGATCTGTTAGAAAAATGGCGGCAGATACTGGCATTTCTTCTAAAGATGCCGCTGATGCTTTATTTTTTATTACATCAGCTGGACTAAGAGGAGCAGATGCATTAAGTGTATTAGATCAATCTACTAAAGCCGCTGCTATAGGGCTAGGAGACGCAGCTGTAGTGGCAGATTTAGCAACCTCAGCTCTTAATGCTTATGGAATAGAGAATCTTAATGCGGAGCAAGCAACAGACATTTTAACTGGAGCGGTTAGAGAAGGTAAATTATCAGCCGAGAGCCTAGCTATGTCTATGGGTAAAGTTTTACCTTTTGCTAGTCAATTAGGAATTCAATTTAATGAAGTTGGAGCCGCTTTTGCTGCCATGTCTAGAACTGGTACTGATGCAGCTACAGCATCAACTCAGATCAAGGGTATAATGACAGCCCTACTAAATCCAACAAAACAAGCTGAAAAACAATTAGAGAAGCTAAACTTATCATCTGCTGGACTTAGAATGCAGCTTAGAGAGGAGGGCTTATTAGCTACTCTGCAAACCCTTACTGATAGATTTGGTGATAATGAGGAAGCGGCTGGAAATGTATTTGGTAATGTAAGGGCATTAGCTGGTGTTTTAGATTTAATGGGGTCAAATCTTGAGAGTACAAGAAAGATTTTTTCTAACATGAATAACACAGCTGGAATTACTTCTAGGGCGTTTTCAACTTTAGAGAAAGACTCAGCTTTTAAACTAGAAAAATCTTTAAATAAACTTAGGTCAACTTTTACCACATTAGGAGCATCTCTTCTTGATGTTTTTTTACCAGTAATTCAAAATATATCAGCTTTTGTTTTAAATGCGGTTTCTGCTTTTAAATCTTTAAGTCCAGAAGTGCAAAAGTTTTCAATAGTTATGGCTGGAGTGGCTGCTGTTTTACCTTTTGTTATATCAACTATAGGGACTCTTATCACAGTATTAGGCTCTATTATGAGCCCAATTGGCTTATTAATTGCTGGATTAACTGGAATAGCTCTTGTAATTCATAAAAACTGGAATGCAATTATACCAGTAGTTGTAGGATTGCAAAATAGATTTGTTGATTTATTTAATACCTCTAAGCCATTAAGAATAGCGATTTTTGCTCTTAGATCAGCTTTTAAATCAGCTTTTATTCTTGCTAAGGCGCAAATAGATCAAGTAGTAAACGGTTTTTCTACTATGTGGAGGTTAATTAAAGAGTTTGCTGAAAGAGGATTTAAAGGTAGTTTTACCGATATTTTAGAGCAAGGTTTTAACAACGCAAAAGCTATCACCAAAAAGTCCGCAACTGATGTCGCTGAAACCTTTTCAGATGGATATAAAGAGGCTTTGAGTGCAAATCTAAAACATGCAACTGTAGAGGGGGTTCAAAGCGGATTATCTAATGCAGCTGACGGAATTAAATCAAAAATTTCTGAACTTACTAGCTTGTTTGGATCTGGAGACGGAGGAGCCGCCGCTAGTAGTGGAGACACTACTGGAGGAGGGGGGGGTGGTGCTACTAGCACGCCCAAAGCAGAATTTTCTCATGGATTTTTAGCTCAAGGAGTAGCGGCTGAATCCGATGCCATAAATCTTGCTTTTGAAGGATTAGAAAACTCCCTAGTCGATGGGTTTGGTGGTGCTATAGAGGGATTAGTTTCTGGTAATGCTAGCATGGGTCAAGCTTTTGGAGGTCTTTTGGGAATGTTGGGTGATGTGGCTATACAAATTGGAAAAACAGCCATCCAAATAGGAATAAGTATGAAAGCAGTTAAAATGTCTTTTAAGAATCCAGCCACTGCTATAGCGGCTGGTATAGCCTTAATAGCTGTAGGCTCTTTTATAAAAAGCTTTGGAGCAAAATTCTCTGGTGGAGGTGGCGGAGTCCCAGCTTTAGCTAATGGAGGTATAGTATCGGCGCCAACTCTGGCAATGGTTGGAGACAATAGAGGAGCTGGAAGGGGTAACCCAGAAGTGATAGCTCCGCTTAATAAGCTAGAGGGAATGATTGGAGGCAGCCAATCTGTAAGTGTAGGCGGTGAATTTAGAATACAAGGTCAAGATTTAGTTGTAGCTCTACAAAGAGCAAATAGGAATAGAGATAGGATTTTATAATGAGTGGATTCATTTATCGAGAAAAGTTTAAGCTTGAATTTGCAGATGTACAAGGAAATAAAAGAAAGCTTAGTATTCTAAAAAAAGGTTATAGCGGATCACCAGTTTTAGATTTAGTTGGAACTGGCGACCCAGTAGTGGTTAAGTGGGATGCTGATGATGATTTTTATAGCCCCATAATTGGATCAACTTGTGAGCTTAGTTTACTTGTTACAGATGATACTAATTATGATAATTGGTATGATGCAGATGAAAGAGAGTATAAGGTTCAATTATCAACTGGATCAACTTTTGGCGGCAAAGTTTGGGATTTACAAGAAGACACCTACTCAGAGGCTAATTTCCTCTGGGATGAAGGTGAGGAGGGATATGAATTTTATTGGGAAGGTTTTTTAATAGTCGATAGGTATCAAGAAGCTGTTTTAACTAAGCCATATCCAATTAAATTAGTGGCATCCGATGGGCTTGGTTTATTAAAGGGAGTTAGCGCCCCAACTTCCGAAGTAAAAGGAACTCTATTTTCAGTAAATGATTTTAGTGGTGTTAATGGAAATTCAAATTTCGATACTGCATTTTATTATATTGTAGAAATACTTAAATTAACTGGATTAAATTTTGATATAAAAATAGCTCATAATTTAAGAGACTCCAGTTTTGCTGCAAATGACACATTATTTCATGAAATACAGCCTTATGAGTTCGGAGTTTTAGGAAATAATTTTAAACCATTATCAGCGAAAAAATTACTAGAGAAAATTTTAGAGTTTGCAAATTCAAGAATATTTCAATCTAATGGAAGCTGGTATATTATATCAAATTCAAATATTGTTGATAAAAGGCTTTTAGACCCAGCAGATTTATCACCTACTGCCGAGGATATAAATATTGCTACTTTAAAAAATACAGCCTCAGAAACTACTAACTTTGTTGGAAGTGATCCGCAAAACTTAAGCTTGACATTTAGCGTGCCCACTCAGTCTATTGTTGGAAGCGTATCTGCTACATCTACAGATTTCGTATATACTCCTCCTAATAATATGACTGGAGTAACCTCATTTACATACATAGCCAATAACGGAACTAATGACTCAGATCCAGCTAAAGTTAAGGTGCATGTTTTCAATACTTCAACTCCAATAAATGGATCTAAACAAGGGACTATGCATAGTGGTGTAGATATACCAGACGCTATAGCCTCTTCACTAAGTAACAGTAGAACAAATAGGCAATTATTTAAAATAAATGCACAAAGAAAATTCCCTCAAAGCGATAGTGATTATGAGTGGTTTCAAGTTGGAGATGCAATGGGAATAACTAGCACCCTAAGAGATGTAAATTTAAACGGATTTTTTGCATTGCCTAGTGTTGTAGATTATCAGTCTTTAGTGACATCATCTACTCGTTTTAGATATGCAGTAGCTTTTGAAGTTAGAAGCGGATTAATTATAGATAGATATCAATTTGGAGAGAATTTTGTAGATTATACTCCTCCTAGCTAACATTTAAAACTATGGGAACTTTTAAAACTGTCCAAAATCAACTTTTAACATCTACTCAAAAAGAGCTTGTGGATTACAATGTTTATAATACTTTAGGATCATTTAGAAGAACTGAACAAAAAGACGTTTTAATTATTTGCCCCAATCAGTTAGTACCATTAGATAAATCAATGACTGTTGAATATTTGCGCCCAATAAACAAAGTGGAATTGTCAACTAAATTAAAGCGAAGAAATATATCAAATAACAATCCTCATTTTAATTACAGAGAAAGAAGGTGGGATATTAGCAGCAGTCTTGTTTTTGGCGGACAAACAGTAAGCTTTAATTCTAGTGTAGTGTCCGATCTTAATTTAAGTACGGATTCAGACTTTACAAAACCAGTTAGGGCATTAAGTGCTGGTAAATGTTTAAAAAACCTTAATGTTGGTATATTGACAAATACTGATGACCCAACTGGATCCGCAATAAGATTATTGGTGGCGCCAATTATTGAAACTGTCCCAGACAATACTCAAGTATCATTTTCTTTTGACCTCGAGATGGGTTTTTCATACTATGTCGCAAACACTAGCAATTCAGACTATAGGCTTTTCGTTCAGATAGCTTATGTGGATGGAACTGACAAATATCCTTATAATTTTACAGACGGCAAGTTTAGCGATACAGCGGTAACTGATGCACTTTTAGAGGCAAAACATTTTAAAACTATAAGAAACGGTAAAGTTAATCAGTGGCAGAATTACTCAACTAGACTAAATGCTGGAGTAGAGGGCAGTAAGGAAAATTTTAAAATTTTAGCAACAATAAGAGCGGTAACGTATTCTAATAACGATGCCGCCCAAAGCCATACAGCCACTTTGATAGATAATTTTTTTGTAGGTAATAATATAGATTTTGGAAGTCAAGTCATTTCCACTAGAACTAGGTCTGACTCAGATAATACATTTACTGGCATTTACGAGCAAACTGGAAGAATATTTTCTCAAGAACTTGATGATAGTAGATATGATATTGGTGTTATTGGTGCTTTTAAGTCAAGATTAAGGGTGGCAGATAATGCATCAAGAATAGAAGAGCTTTTAACTCAAGAAATTTTAAACGATTACAGAGAGTATGTAAAAAGATATGAGGGTACATTTTATAGCTCAAATCTTGATCCAATACCAGTTGCGCCGCACAATAAAATTTGGTTTAAGTTTAATGATCTTGCGGAGGATATTACTTCCTACATTGACTCAATGACATACAATGTCAAAAGAAATGAGTATGAAATAGTGACTCATGCCCCAAATCAAGATGATGATCTTATCTCATCTTACCAAGTAACTTTTGAATAAATTTTGTTTTTATTAAAAATTCTTTTACCTTTGAGCAAATTATTTGCCAATGGGTGAAAAAACTTTAATATTAGAATTTAAGATTCAGCTGCTTAGGCTGGGACTTACTAAGCCAGAGATAGCTAAGAAGCTTGGTATATCTCTACCGACCCTTAACTC
>Ga0181393_1000078_pt1 | contig 30104 bp, 43 predicted proteins | sample 16SPOviralmetaG_FD_130122 | JGI IMG/M metagenome (GOLD analysis project Ga0181393, IMG submission 130122) | Marine viral communities from the oligotrophic San Pedro Time Series (SPOT) site, San Pedro Channel, CA, USA - 16 SPOT_SRF_2010-10-21 | ecosystem: Environmental > Aquatic > Marine > Strait...
CTTTGAAAAGCCATCGACATTTTTAAAAGCATACATTATGTATTGAAAACCTTGAGAATTCCAAGCACCTAAAGTCACTTTACTTGCATCTGGTGCAGTTCCATTCCAAACATTACTATTGCTTCCTTTTGCATCAGCTGTTTGAAGTTGCAAATAATCATTACCACTTGTAAATGAATTGTGCCATATCCACCAAGCCTGTGTGCTGTTTATAGCTTTCATTATTATAAAATCAGGAGTTGAATCTAATCCGTGTGTAGCAGTACCTCCTGTGCTACCTGATGTAAATTTAGTTATACAAAAACCTGCATCACTATTAAGTTGATGAGTTACACTTGACACACCTCCTGTTCCTGTTCCTGATGTTGTAGTTCCTCCGTTTGCTTTCCAACACCAAGCTACATAAGTTTCATTAGAAGTATTTTGTCCATTATTAGCCCCAACTGTAAATCCGTCTGTATCAAAAGAACTTAATCCATTAGTAGTGGTGTGTTCTGCATTTTGAGAGTTTGAGCTTAATTCTTTTTGTACACCTCTTGTAGAATCCATAATACTATGGTTCTCTGTGTTACTTCTTCTTTTAATCCATACCCAGTCAGGTTTAAAGCCAACACCTGTAATTGATTGAGTTCCACCATTACCTGTATAAGTAACTGCCTTAAAGTTTTCACCTGGAGTTAATGCACCACTTGCAGTAGCACCTGCACCAATTAATCTTTTATTTAAACCCATTTATTAAATGTTTGGGAAATCGTATGTAATAACTGCACCTTTTGCACTTAAAGCATTGATTTCAGTTTCAGTTGTATCAGATAATTCTCTTAAATCTTCTCTTGCATCAGCTATCTCTTGTGGCACTTCTGTTCCATTATCAGCTTTTCTAATAATGTACCAATCTGTTTTTGCAAGTTCACCACCTATTCTATGTTTAAAATTGGTAATCGCTTGTTCTTTTAATTCGGTTAATGATTTACTAAATGTTTTATTAGATATGTCTTTTCTAAAACAAGTAGCTTCTGTGTCCCAATATATTTCACCTAAATCGTGAATCCTTGAATCATAACTATCATCTATAATTACATCAAAAAGACCATTGTTTTCCATTTCATCTTCAGTCCACCCTTTTGTGTTTAAATGCAATCCAGTTGATGATCTAAATGAATTTGGTAATGATTGATAAAATGTTATTACACCTTCGTTGTTTACTGCTTTCATATTATACGACTTTATTTATTGTTGCGAATTGTTCTGTATTTCCATTTGTGGAAACTATACTTATTAATTGTTCTCCATCAGCACCTGCATAATTTGCAGTTATTTCTTTTACACTTGTTGGTAATGTCAAAGAATAATTGCCACTAATAACTAAATTTATCTGCATACCAGTTTGTACACCAGTAAATGTTAAAGCTGTATTAGCACCTAATGTTTTAGTAAATACTTGACCATTTGCCCAATTTACCTCTGTTCCTGAACCTAATGCAACGATTGATGTAAACTCTGCACCTAACTTAGAATATCCTACAGCATCTGCAGCAATCATTCCTGCAGCTACACTTCCTGTATCTCCAGTAGCAACAAGTGTTCCTGTTGCAGTTGGCAAAGTTAATACTGCTGAACTTGCTGCACTATGTGGTGCAGCTTTAATCGTTTGATAATGTGCATTTGAACTTTCACAATACATTCTCATTTCTGCTACATTACCTGTTCCTGTTCTTACTTGTATTGAACCATCATTAACAGTAACCCCACCTGTAGAACCATTTCCACCCATTGTAAAAGAATTTGTAGTTGAAGCACCTAAACTTACAGTCACTGCACCACTCGTTCCCCCACCTGATAAACCTGTTCCTGCCGTAACACCTGTGATATCTCCACTTGAAGCAGCAGTATAACTAAACGATCCATCTCCATCTGATTGAATTAATTGTCCACTTGTACCATTCCCACTAATGTTTAATTGTGTGGCAGTTACGGCATTGTCAGCAATCATTGTAGAACTTACCTCACCAGTTGATGATGTACCAATTAATGTTCCTTTATTAGTAGAAACAATAATTCCAGTATTTGTTAATGTTAGACCAAGTGCATTACCTGCACCATCAGTAAGTGCTTGTGCTGAACCATCTATTGTAGAATTATCACCCACCTTAAGTAGTGATGTATAAGTATCTTTTATTTTATTACCTGTTAAACTTGCCATATTTTTTTATTTTATAATGATTCCCAATTTTTATTTACATTTTCCCATTTTTGTTGATTCTTATTCCAATATTGTCTTACTTTTTGAATAGCAATAGCAACCTTATTGCCCATTTTTGCTAAATTTAATCCAAGTCCTAACATACTATTCGATATAAGCAATTACTTTTCCTGCTGCACAACTTATTGTATGAAATGTTCCATATATAATAATCCCTGCTGATAATTCTAAACTTGTTATCGCAGTATCTCCACCTGTTGCTGCATTTGTACAAGTTATCGTAGAATCTTCCATTGCTTGAATAGCATTGTATTTCTCACCAACTGTACTTGTACCACCTGAAGCTATGATTCTTAAACCAAATTCACCGAATGCTGCTTTCTGATAATTTCCTGAATAATATAAATCGTTTGACATAAGTAATAATTTATTACAAAAATAACAAATTAATTATTAATGCTTTCGACCTTGCCCACGATATTTTTTTTTGTAACCTGATTGACCTTTACTTGCATTTTTACTATGGCGACCAGGTCTTTTTTTCTTTGGCTTTTCAATATAAGAAACAAATACTTTTCGTGCCATTAGTTTGACTTGTTGTTAAACTTTTCAAAAGTTCTCATTCCTCCAAGACCAAGCATACCTATTAAAACTGTCATTAAATGTTCCATTTGCAGGGCAGGGGGTGCTGATTCAACTCCAACATACCAAACAAGCAAATCTCTTAATACAAAATTATATGCAAGTGCAAATCCACATACCCAACCGATAAAAGGTCGCCAACCTGCTACAAAAATTGTTCTGTGCTTGGCTTCTTGTTCGTTAATTTGTGCTTGTAGTTCAATTAATGTTTGTGGATCAATCTCTTTCCCCTTGATAAGTTCTCTTATTTCAAGACCAAGCCCACCAATATTATCATTTGATTTAAACCCTAAGAGTTTTTTAAGAAGTTTCAGCATCGTAATCAATATCTAAGTCAAAATGAGTATATGTAGAATAACCTTTCCCCTCTTTTCTTTTTGCTTGGTACACTAACTTTCGATTATTTCCTTTTACATAAGAAATGTGAATCCAAGCAGGGTTATTATCATCACCTAATTCCCAAATAAGTTTATCAAAATCCATTTCATTTTTAATTATATAAAATAATTCACAATTAGTAATGCCAGTAGCATCTAAATCTATTGCACAACCCTTAATGTGTTGTGATGTTGCAGCAGCACCTGAAATAGCATTATTTAATTCTTGTGATCTAAAAAAACTATTTACTATAATTGGTTCACCTACTTTTTCTCTTAAAGGTTCAAAAAACTCCTCTGCCAATATTTTCATATTCGCTAATTGTTCACCGTTAGGTGTGTTTTTGATTTTTAATTTTTTAGCAGTTGCAGAACCAAATGCTTCTTTCCAAGATATATTTGTACTAAAGTTTTCTTTTTTAGATTTTGCCATAATTATTAATTTTGTTGAACTCTGTTTGCAATGTCAATAATTGCTCTGTAATAAGTTTTCTCATCATCATCATCATTACTATAAGCAACTCCGTTAATGTTGCTTGTAAACACATTAAAATTGTTTGATGTAAGGTCAAAGTAATCTGTCGTAGATGTCTTAATTAGTTCTAAAATAGATTCTACAATATCATTTACTTGTAGTTCTCCACCATCATCAGAAAAGAAAGCAGTGACGACCTCGATTCTTGTGATACATTCTACTATAAAATCACTTTGATTTTGATTTGTTTGTGCAGAATCAGCAGAATACACAATTATATAAGGTTCGCTTTGTGAAGATGGCACACGATTATATACAGGTATATTTGCACCACCATAACTTACATTCCCATTTAAAAGTGTAAATATTTTTTGTCTTATAAATCGTATTGGTTCTTTCATCTTAAACTTCTTTTAATTGCATTGTTTAAATCTAACATTAACCTTTTTAATCCTAAGTTTATTTTATTAAAGAAATAAGGTTGTGATTTTTGAAATCTTGTACCAAATTCAAGAAACCCTGAATAAGGTGCTTTAGATTCAATTGCTTTGTCTTGTGCATTATAAACAACATTGTTTCTTAAATTACCTGTATCAACTGGAATAGGTGGCAATTTTATTTCTCTTGATATTAATAATCCATTTTTGTCAATTATCATATCAACCCCTTTATTGCCAAGTGCATCTAATTTGTCAAACATTTTATTGACTTTTCTAAGATCAGATTTATTAACTCTAATATCCATTACTCCCTTTTTGTTGCCGTTATTGTTGTGTAATACTTGTAATTGCTATTAAACATATTATTTATTTGAAATTGCCCACTTTCATTTTCAATTTCTAACAAATCTGTCGTATTTATAGCATCAGCAGTTTTTTTCCTAACAGTTAGTTCAATTACCAAGTTTCGATCTCTCTTGCCATTCTTCGTTGCTACATCACCACTTGTATAATTGACCATCGCCCAAATCGTTGTTTGTGTTGCAAGAGTAGATGAAAAACCACCAAACCCATCAACAGTTTTAGATTGTCTTTTAATCAAAACTCTTGTATCTAATTTTCCTGAATTCATTATATAAACATCGTTTTATACGAACTTAATAACTCCTTTACACTTGTTGGGATTTCATTAACAGTATTGCCAATCACAAAATCAGCTCTATTATCATATAAAGTAGAAACAAGTTGTAAGTTCGCTTGAATTAAAAAACTATCATTCATTCCTGCCGTTGTATAACTCACGATTACTTCCTTTGATGGTAAACTATTAAGTTCAACAATCGTATCATCAAGACCATATTCTGTATAAGCAGTTGTTGCAGTTCCTTCAACTGTTATTGATTGAATTGAAGCTATGGGTGAAAATGGAAGAACAAACCTTTCATCAACACTCGCTAAATACAACTTTCTTGTTTTAGCAGCTATGTCTTTCGTAATGTAGTTTTCTATTATAATCCTGGCTTGTGTTATCATTTGACCTATTAGAGTATCATCAGCACTTGTATCAACTCTTAAATAAGATTTAGCCGTTGCCGTATTGATTATCTCTGATCCTGTCGTTGCAGTAATTTTCATTTGTGTATGAAAACGATTTAAAGGATTACTATAATATTTCATTACTTATTTTTTTTAATTTTTTTCTTGTATGCTTGTTTTAGTTCCTTTGTTTCTTTTGTCTTTTTAGTATCTCTTTCTATGATTCCTAAAAACTCTAATATATCTTCTAACATAATTTATTATTTAAAACAAAAATACAAAAAAAATGCACCATAAAGTTTACAGTGCATTTGATTGAAAAAGAATAAAGAAAGAAAAAACTATTTAAAGTCAAAGTTATTAAAAAATTTTGAATAATTATTTGTCAAACTTAATCTTACGGCTAATCTTGTACCATCATTTTTAAAAATAAAAAAACCTTCAAATTTTTCTACCCATATCGCAAAATAATCTACATCTACTTTTTCATAAGTTCGTTTCCATTGTATGTGTACAGTTTTTCTATTTCTTTGAAAACCTTGAAATGTTGATTTGATTTGAATTCTATAAATATTATCTCCAGTGTCTGCAAGACAATCATATACGGAAGTATGGAGCAAGGGATAGGATATTTTTATGTCTCTTTTAAGACATTCAATACCGAATTTATATTCAGCAATACAACCCTTTGAATTGCTATCCACAAATGTAAAGTTAAAAAAAAAGTGGCTAACCGAAATTAACCACTCATCACCTAATTAATATGAAAAAAAAACTAATTAACTAAACACTTTATTTTTTTTACTCTTTTCTACTTCATCTTCTATACTATAAACCAAACCTAATATTTTAAAATACATATCTTGGGTAACATCATCTTTATTTAAATTATCTGATACTATTCTCATAATCTTTGGTGCTATTTTTTTATTCATTGCCATTATCTAAATAACCAAAATAAAAATTCAATTGCTAATGTTGCCCAAAATGTAAATAATCCTAATCCCCAACATAAATACTTTAGTATTCTTTTTTGCAGTTGCTCATCAACTGGCATATTCAAATCTTGTTGTGTTGCTTTATATATTACTTTCATTAATGAGTTATTAAACAAATTAAAAAGTGTGATGCAAAATAAACCACTGCAAGTACAATGATAGGTATTTGCAATTTTTCTATTGTTGTGAGAATTTTATTCATTATTTCTAATTTTCATCAAAGTAAACCAATTTATTTATTATATGCAAATATTTTTTACTTTATTTAATATTCTTTAATGATTATTTAACATTAGGGTATAAAAAAAGGGGGTATAAAACCCCCCTTTAATAATATAATCTCTAATGATTATAGAGCAGCAATCACTGTTGCGAATGAACCTCTACATAGAGCATTTGGAAGATAAGTTGTGAAACCTAATCTTTCTTGAACTCTAACTGTTATAAAGTTCTTTTGAACATTATCAGAATCTTGCTCGAAGAATTCAACACTAATGTTCTCTCTCTGCCAAATCTGTGCAGCTTGACTAAAGTTACCTACGATAAACTCTCCCTCTGCCATTGCAGTTGAGATTCTTACAGGTACTCCCATAAATGTTGGTTGTAGTCCTTGATAAACTTGATCTTTTAGATATCTGTTGTCAGAATCTTTAAGAGCAAGAATTTTGTGGAAATCAGTTGGGTGTAATAAAATACCATCTGAAGTATAGTTAGCTTTTGCCACTTGGTTTAATGCAGTTATAAGTACATCAAATTGTTGTGGGTTAGCAAAGTCAGCAGCACCAAAACCTGATGCACCTGTACTCCAAACTGTAGCAGAATTTCTTAATCCCTCTAAATTTGGTGCAGTACCATTACCACCTAATAACTGGTCATCTTCTACTGCCATAAGTTTACTTGGAACTCTTGCTGAAATATATGAACTTAATTGTTCAGTATCTTCCATCATTTGTCTTGATAATCTTAGGTATGTACCAATCGTTTCGACAGGTGCAGTTGATGCAGTTAAGTTAAAATCTGTTTGACCTAAAGCAGAACCCTCTGCCGTAGCAGCAGCACCTTGTGTATAAGCACTTTCTTTTACAAATCTGATTAGATCAGAATTTGTAGTTCCAACAGGAACAATTTGTCTTATATGTACTGCATTACTTGGATCAAACTTGTATCCAGGTACTCTTGTCGCTGCGATAACCTCACCAGTATAATCTGCACCAGTTGTCATATCAGCTTTAACTTCAAATGATGAAGCTCTTGATTTACCTTTTTTAAGTGCTTCAATAGCACCACCATCAATCGCATCTTTAATTGCGGATTTGAAGTTCATAGGCTTACTATCTACGGCATTTTTTTTAGCTGCCATTTCGATAATATCCATTCTCTTTTGCATTTCATCATTCTTTGCAAGATAGTCGTTAGTTAAGTTTGAAATCTCACTCTTAAGTGATTCTTCAACCTCGCCTTTAGCGTTATCTTGTGCCGAATTAAATGCTTTTTCAATTTTAGAATCAACTAAATCTCCGATTTGGTCTAATTCTTTTTTGATTTCATCGTTCATTTTTTACGAATTTAATTTATTAAACAAATAATTATAAATATCACTATTATCAGCTTTTATCTGTGTCGGCTCTGTAACTTCAATTTCGGTTGGCAAAGTGGCACTATCGTTAAAAATAGATTTTAGCTTAACGAGTTCTGCTTCGATAGCATAACCCATATTGTCAGAAATGTTACCCTTGCGAATTAACTTCACAAGTTTATCAAATCTTTTCAATACTTTCTCCTTATCTACATTCCCTTTTACATCTAATATCATTGCTTCATCATTTGCAGCAAGTGTAACGGCAGAAATCTCATAGAGTTTTACCTCTGTTAGTTTTCTATTGTAATCATCACCCATTCCTGCTTCTTTCTGTAGCGGTAATATACCAACACTATTTTCGGTAATCACTCCTGCTTTCATAAGTTCTAATACATCAGTTCCAAGTTGAGTTTTTGGTATTTTCGCTTCAAACATTAATCCTTTGTCATCTTCATATAGGTTTACCATTTTTCCTAAAGGTTGATCCATATTGTGCTGATATAGGTATTTAACACGACTACCATTTTCCATAATCGTTTTTGTATATGCACCAGGTGTAATTATATCACCATCGCTATCAACATTGTTAAACACAGAACCATAACCTTTTACGATTCCACTCTTTTCATCGGCATCAATTAATTCACCGATTGGGCTTGACTTATATATTATATTTTCCATTTTACAAAGATATTAATTTTCTATATATATTAATTCACCACCATCGAGTTGATTTGTCTTTTCAATAATTGATATTTGCCTACCATTTGAATTCTTTAACATTTCAGTAATAACATCAATATCAAATTGCATAATCCAAAAACCAGGTGATTCAGCTTTTGGGTGTAAGTTTTCGTATTGTTCTACAAGTTTTTCAAATTCCCCCATTTGTTTTGTTTATTAAAGTTTGTATTAATTGCCTTGTTTCTTCATATATTTCAGGGTACAAGTATTTAAATATTTTATTTCCTTGATAAAAATTTTCAAATGAATGTGCCATTACTTCTGCATATTGACCATAAACACCTCTGCTTGTGTAATATGATTTAGAATGACCAAAACCAACTTTATTTTTAGTTAAAGCACCAAAAAAATCTGACATTGCACCGTGTTCATAAAGAAAATCCATTCTGTCCATATCACTAAATTTTTCTCTTAATTGTGCAATCTTCTGCCTATCATTTAATCTTCTAAATGGTTGTAATTTTTGTTGTTGTATTTCATTGCTTTGTTTGTATCCTAATTGTTTTCTCCATTTTTCAAAAGCATTTTTAACATCATCATCTAAAATTGGTTTAGATTTTGCAAAAACATTAACATCTGCCCATTTTCTTTGTTTATGAACTATATGTCCTATTTCGTGTACTAAAACCTGGTTAAGTTTAAATTTTGTGTTATGTGTCTTAATGTTAATTTCAATTGTATTTCCTCGTGCAAAAGAATCCCCCCTTTGTTTTATTTTTACACTCATAGGTTTGTTTAACAATTTTGTTATCTCCATTGCTTTATCATCAATATCATAACCTTGTTTTTTTAAATCATCTATTTCTTTTGGATAAAAGTTTGGTTTTCCTTCTTGCACGACTCGTTGTCTTGGAACTCTAACTGGCATAGGTTCTATTCTTTGTGGTATTGAACCCTGTATAATTTCTTCTTTAGGGAATGGTGCGTTGGTACATCTACAATTAATAACATTTGCAGCACTTCCTGAACTATCACCTGGATAACTTAATTCCTCACCACCAACCATAAACTTTTTATCCATATCGACTATTTGTCCATTGGCTTGTATGTGATCTATTCTTGTTCTATTGTCAAAGGTTGCAATCCATTCTTTTTGTAAGTTTTCTTTACCAAAAACATCAGTAGCACTTTGATTCGTAGCATAGTTTGCAGCATTGACACTTTCTGTTCTAACAATTCGCTTTGCATTGTTTACAGACATATCCTTAAACTTCTTTCTTAATATTCTCCCTGCTTGTACCTCATTCATTGATTGAAAGTCAGGATCTGCCATATATCTTTTTAATGTCTTGACAAACTCTTTTCTTCGATTACCACCCACACTAACTATTCTTGCACCTGCTACCTCATTTCCTATGTATGCAAACTTTTCATTCCATATATCCTCATATTCAATATGAGTGTTTTTAGTTATGTATTTGTGAAAGTTTTGAGCATACCACTTGGCAAACTTATTTCCAACCTCTTGGTACAACTCTACATAAAGAGTTATTAGGTCGCTATCCTTAAATTTAAATTGTAAGTCAGGTATTTGTTTATTCGCTTTTAAAAACTCATCAATTATTTGATTGTTTTCACCCACAAGATATTTTGTCCATTTCTTATCTTGTTTCGCTTCTTCAATGTCTAATTGATTAAGCCAATCCTTATGATAAGTTTTTTTAAATTTTTTAGTCAGCATTTTGAGAAATCTTTTTAGCCCAAGAAATCATTGCTTTTCCACCCCAAAGATTATAAGCAACATACCCTTTGTCTTTATAAGGTTCGTTTCTATAATCTTCTGATATTTTTGCATTATCCTCGTGTCTTGCTAAAAAGCTATTGATTCGTTTTACAGTATCAAGTGATATTGGTTCTCTATTTGCAAGTTGATTTGCTCGTTTCCAACCAACTTCTGTACCACCCTTGACTACATCACGACCATATTTCTCTCTCCATTCTAACATTCTCTTTGCATTGTTAGTAGCACCTTGTGGGTAATCATTATAGCTTTCGGCTTTAGTAATCGATTTCTTGCTTGACATTGGGTGTCCACTTGGTAAAAGGTCTGTGTCGTGTTTACCACTTCTAAATTTACCATTACGAAGAACATATAAAAATGAATTTACTCTTGCATAAGCCCATTGATCTTCACTTGTAACACTTGGTCTTACTGATGATGGATTGTTTCTATATGCACCAACACCTCTATTGAATACAGTTTGCAAAGTTCTATAAGAAGTTCTTTTTGATTTATTGTCGCCAACTTTCTCATTGTGTTCCTCTACCTTGTTTTTAAGACCAGTTTCTACTGCACTACCAGGTTTTACTGGTTTATCAATATATTCATCTTTAACATCTTGTCCAATGATTGCAATATAATCTTCGTGTGATGCACACGGCATATAAATCTTATTTCCATTATCATCGTGTGAATGAACACCTTGACAACCTATTGCTTCTGCTCTTTCACTTGCTTCGGTTTCGGTTGTATAGACATCTCTACGAACCTCTCTCTTAACATCAAGAAGTTCATCGTAATTTACTTTAACACTTTTAAAATCATCTGCAATCACCTCATCTTGTAATGGCATAAGATTCATTGGAATATAGTAATCATTAAGTTTATCATTGTCAGCTTCAACACCATAACTCATTGCTTGTCTTTTCTCATTTGGAGTTAGCCACCAAGCCTGACTCATTTGCCCAACCACTTTATCCATTTCTTCTTGCATTTCAGAAATACTTGTGTAATCAAAGTCAATGTATAGTTTATCGCCATAAGCAGGAACTAACCATCTGTTTAATTCATCTTTGATTTTATTAAGTTCAGGAATTACTGCATTTTGATACAATGTCTTTTTAGCTTCTATTACATTGTTGTATGTAGAAGATTCTGTGTTGTTTAAAAGAACTGCAGGTACAGAATAAATATTACATAAATCTTTAATACTTGCATTGTACTGTTCTATAAGAGATAAATCAGATGCAGACATTCCAAAGTTAATCCAAGATAGTTTCTTTGGTGTTATTACAATATCACCTGCACTATTAGAACCTTGATAGTTTTGTCTAAACTTCTCTTTTAATTGTTGTGCTTGAACTTCATTAATATCCCCCTCATCACTCATAAGCACACCTCTTGCAGTTTGATTCTGTAAATACTTCGCACCAGTTGTAACTGCTTCGTTATTCGTATCTAACGATCTTAAACCTGCTTTAAGTGGCGACATTCCGTACAAATGACTACCAGTTCCATCATAATAAGGGTTAAAATCTTTAATGTGGCAAATATCCTCTGCTGCCATCTTATATTGCCCATTGTACTCTAATGAGTATGATTTGATTGGATCAAATATTCCACCACTATTAATCTCTACCTTTTGACTTGGTAATACATATAATTCTTTGAATTTGCCTTTATTAGCACCTGTATCAGGTTTTAAACCATAGATGTAACGATTACCAGTTAGTTTACCAAAAGCTATTATCTCTTGAATCCAAGCATTGTATGATTGTGCAGGATTAGGTCTTGATAGTAAATCGTGTAGTTCTGTATCTGCCACTTCTTCAAGAGCGTGTTTTCTTAAAACCTCTGCTTTGTGTAATGCAGAACCATTAGCGATACCACTTGTCATTGCTTTGTATCTCTTTAACTCATTCTCACTTTTAATCTCATATATCTGAAATGGAATTGTTGCTGCCGTTTTAGCAATAAGATTTACAATAGAATATATAGTTGTGTTGTATTGATAACCCTTTTCAATGTATGTACTATCGTTTTCAGGATTCCAAATAATACTATTCCCTATGTAGTTATATATCGCTTTATTAAACTCTGCATTAGTTTGTTGAAAATTCTTTGATACGAGTTTCTGAAATCTTGATAATATTGATGCCATCGAATAACTTTTATTTTACAAAAATACTAATTAAATTACAAAAAAGTTTTCTTTCTTACCAAAGGAAGAATAAACGGCATAACGAATAGAATCCATTAAGTGATTTTCCTTGTCTTGTGGCTTATTTATTATTGTTCCATCTTTTAATTGTTCCCAATAATAGCTTTGATATTCTCGTAATATGTTCTTTGATTCATTGCTTACAATTATATCGTACTCTTTTAATTTAGATATTCCTGCATTTATACTTCCTTGACCTTTTGTTGCAGGTTTTATGTATAGACCTAATCTTCTCATCTCCTCAATAGATTTTGGTTCAGCAGAATCAGCATAAGTAATTACCTCGCCATAGCCTTTAGCTTTTAATATATCTACAATATCGCTATTAGTTAAACCTTTTTGGTATAATATCTCGTGCAAGTACACCCTATCGTGTTTTTTAAAGACAAGAACACAAGCAGTTGGATCATTACTGTACCCATAGTCAATTCCGACTATTCCCTCTACATCTAAATCAAATTCAGGAAATTCATCGTAATCAATAAAAGTCCAGTTATTAAATATTTGTCTTGCACTAAAGATTGCTTTTAATCCCTCTCCATATACTCTCCAGTAATCAGGATCACGAAGTTTCATTCTCTCTATTTCGTGAACTAACTCATCTGACAAGAAGTTGTTGTCTTTGTATGTTGTTACCCAAGTATCGCAATCATCTCTTGGAATTAAGTCGCTATAAATCCAATGGATAGGATCTGATGGGTTAAAATCAACAATTACCATATCAAGAGTTCTCATATTGATTTGTCTAAAATCCTCTATGTTTAATTCATTACCCTCATTTAGAAAAGCAATGTTTCTTTTACGACCACGAATCTTTTGGGGTTCATCTACTGAAAGAAATTCTATTAGGTGGTCATTATACTTAAAAGTGTTTTCAGCTTTGTTATGAGTACCTGAATAGTAGATTCCTGTTTCCTGGAGTATAATCATAATATCACGAAGAACAGAACCTTTTAATGCAGGTAATGTCTTACGAACTATTGAGATAGTCAAAGGTTTCTTAGATGTTGTGATTAGATATACTATGTATTGACAGACTGCGACTGTTTTTCCTGACCTTGTTCCTCCTTGATGGACTTTGAATCTTTTGTTTGATCTAATAAGGTCGTAGAATTGTCTATTGCATCTTTGTTCAATTTTCTTGGTGGTGTCCATTCTATAATGGTTGATTTAATTTGATTGTCGTGTACTATCTCGCTTCTTTCGACATAACCACGAGATTTACCTTTTGTCTTTAAAAGGAATATTGTAGCAGTTGTATTGCCCTCACTTATTTGTTTGTGTAGTTGTGATTCAGCAAAATCAAGTGCAATGTTCTCAATATCTTTTACTTGCTTTGCAAACTCCTCATCTTCTTTTAGATACTTGTAAAAGGTGGTTCTATTGATTCCAACTTTTCTACAAGTAGTTGTAACAACCCCCAAAGATTTTTCTAATGCTTCAAGAATTGCTTTTTTAGTATGTTGCTTTTTGTTGGTTTTCACTTTACAAAAATACATTAAAAACTATTAATATTGACTATTCTTCGTTAGGAGTAAAGTAATTTATGTTGATTATTACAAAGAAAAAGATAATTTGTATCGTGTGTCGTAGATCATCGGCTATATATTCCAATCCCTCAATATCCTCATTAGAGTAGTTAAAACCTACACCAAAACCCCTCATTACCGATATGCTTACATCAAACATATTACAAAGGTATTAAAACGAGGAAACTAACAAAACCTCGTTATTTAAAAAGTATGCTTACCAGGATTTGAACTAATAAGCTAAATATAAAGAACGAATTTAGTTTTTTGATTTATATTTTTTACCATTAATTTTTATTTCAATATTAGTGTCAAGTTTTTGCATCCTGTCTATTATAAGTTGACAATATTTTGGATCAAGTTCCATTCCATAGCATTTTCTTTTTAATTGGTGAGCTGCTACCATTGTTGAACCACTACCAAGAAATAGGTCAAGAACTAACATCTTTATTTTACTACTGTTTTTTATAGCAATAGACGATAATTCTATTGGTTTTGGTGTTTTATGTTTAGTTTGCCTATCTACATCAACCTCCCACACATCACTTTGAGAGTTGTCACCATAAAACGGTGAATTATTTTCTTTTGTTACATATATAATTAATTCGTGCTGAAATCTATATCTTTTACCTAATCCCCATATATTTTTTTTCCATACGATTAAGTGTTTTAATTTATAATTACATAATTCTATTTGTTTTTTAACTATATGATATATTCTATAGTCACAACATATATAAACACTTTCGCTATTAAAATTTTTAAAACTATCTAATAAAAATTGTTCAAAATCATTCCAATTCATATTATCATTTGCAAACCATTCGTTAGGATTTAATCTTGTTTCGCTTTTAGTTTCATTTTTTTTCCAACTCTTTAAGGCATTATATGGTGGATCAGTAAAAACCATATCTGCTTTCTCTCCATTCATTAGCTTAGCCACTTGTTCGCTGTCTGTACTATCGCCACACAACAATCTATGTTCGCCTATTTCTATTAAGTCGCCTAATACAATATCTGTTTTTATTTCATCAGGTATTTGGTAATCATCTTCTTCTGCTTCTACATCAACAATTGGTATTTCAGGAATATCTAACCCCCAATCTTCTAACTGTTCTATATCCCATTGATTTGCTAATATATCCCAATCCCACTCACCAAAACCTGAATTATCTTTTATTATAAATTCATTTTTCTTTTCTTCACTCCAATCAAGAACTTGGTCAATCCAAATTTCTTTAAGTCCTGCTTTTTTACACGCCTTTAATCGCATATTACCACCAAGAACAATAAAATTTTCATCTACTATAATTGGTCTTTTTTCTAACATTTGAGGAAACTCCTCAATAGATTTTACTAATCTTTTAAATTTAGAGTTGTTTATAAATCTTGGATTATTTTTATTTGGTTTTATTTTTTTTATACTTATTTTTTGTTTCATATTTTTTTATTTAAAACGGTATATTGTCTTTTATTACTTCAAACCTTTGTTTGTCTTTATCTATTTCTTTATACACACCCCCATTTTTAAAATCAGGTGCAACCATAAAATCGCCTTGTTTGCCATTTTCTTTTCTCTTTACCTTTTGAACATATACTTGTACACTATCACTTCCATAAATAGTTTTTTGACCAAGATTTCTATAAACAGTAATACAATTATATGCTTTATTAAAAAAGTCAGATGATTGAGAAATGTCATAAGGATTCGGTACTCTATATTTACCATCAACACTTTCCATCTTTCTTGGGTGTGCAACAAGAAATAAATGAGTATTGGTTTGTTGGCAGAACTGGGTTATTTCCGATAATAGTTTTCCTACATAAGTAAAATCTCTTTGTGCAGAATGGTCTAACATATTATATGGATCAATCACACATACATTTACACCTTTTTGGAATACAAGTTGCTTAAAAGCATCTAAAATGCCTTTTAGGGTTAAGTTTTCGATGTCTATTCGAACAAAGAAAAAGTGTTCCTCAATAAATGTTTTTGTATTGTTTAAATCTTGGGTAGTACATTCTTTCTCATTTATCTTATTTGCTAACCTTTTTATGTGCGATTCATAAGGGAATGATTCAGGTGAAAACATTGCTACTCTAAAGTTTTCTTGTAATGCAAGATTAACACATATTTGGTCGATGACATCTGACTTTCCTGCATTTGGAATCCCTGTGCATACAGTCCATTCTCCGAAGCTAATGTTATAATACTCAGTAGAGTTTCCCAATCGCACATTATAATTCTTGATTCCATTCTCGTTAAAGTTTAAAACACTATCCCAAATATCGTTAATATTTAGTACACCCTCAATCGGAAAGTTCTTTGCTTTACTAACAACTTCTCGAAGTTCACTTGCACCTTTGTTGATTAATATATCGTTAGCATCTTTATAATCGCCAAATTCAACATACTTACATCTACCTTGTCCAAATCTTCTTGCAAGTTCTCCTCGAAGTGATAATCCTGCCTGGTCGTTATCTGTACATAATATAATCTCTGTTTTATCCACAAAGTATTCCCAACAGTTGTCAAGATATTCTAATCGTTGTGATCCTTTAGATGCACCATTGGGAACTGAACAAACACTATAAAGACCTGCTTCGTGTAATGATAAAGCATCTATTTCGCCCTCAACAATATAAATCTTTTCCATTTCCTTGATATTATCAAGACCATAAAAGATAAGTTCAGCATCTTTAAAAAGTTTAAAATTCTTTTGTCCATCACGATACTTGATGTTTATTAGTTGCTTTTCACGATAGTAATTAAAGTTGATTGCTATTCTTTCTTTTTTGACTTGTGGAAAATACTCTATGGATTCGCTAATGTTCCAATTAACGATTGTGGTTTCTGATATACCTCTTTTAGCAAACCACTTTAGAGTTTTATCTGATAATTCAGATTTAACCTCAATAGGTTTTACATATTCTTTTTTTGGTTGAAGATTTACATTACCACTATATCCACAATGATGACAGTTGAATAAACCTTTTGGTTCATTTATGGATAAGCACCTTTCGGTTTTCTTTTTTCTTGTACTACTACACTTTGGACAAGTAGTGTGGAACTCACCAGTTTTAAAACCAATGTCAATTCCAAAATCTAAAAATTTATCTTTCATTAAAGTTTTCTTTATAATTATTCCTTTCAACTTCTAATTTATAAAAATTAAATGATTGCATACCAATAATATGAGCATCAGTTGGTACAAAATATTGCCAACCCTTTGACATACCTCTATTGAGATAGTAAAAAAAGAAAACTGCTTTCTTGCCAGTGTTCTTTTTAAATATTACCGAAGCCGTATGATCTGACATTGGAATAACCTCAACAACTTTAAATATTTCATTGTTAAAATTACCCTCACGATTCTTTTTAGAAAAGTTATCAGCTACGACCTCAGCTTTTGCTTTTAGTTCTTTGACAAGAGATTTATTCATCGTTCATCTCTAAAAACTTCTCCAATGCACCAAGTGTTCTCCAAGCAGCTTTACCAAGATGTAATAATCCATCTTCATCTAATGGTTCTTCTGTATGGTCTATTAAATGCCTTACACAAGCATCTAATTCATCTTTAGATTTTTCCCTATCCCAATGAAGTGGTGTTCCAGGATTGTGTTGTTCATTTCCAACATAACTTACTTTAGAAACATATCTAATTGCTTTTGGAAAATATTTTAGAACTCCTGAAAAAACAGGAATTTCTTTTCTTTCTTGATGTTTATTCTTTTTACTCATATATTTATTTGTTTTAGATTCTTACCAAACTTGGCTTCGAATAGGTTAATGTATTTTAAACCATCTTTATTTTTCTTTCTAAGTTTTAAAATGGTCAAAAAATTGTTTTTCCAAAAATCATCTGTTCTAACTTTTTGGACTATGTAATAAACTTTTCTTGGTGAATAACCATCTAACCTTTCAAGTTTATCGATACAATCAAGCCAAGAGTTTTTATCGGCTTGTGTTTTTGGTTGTGTTTGAATTGGAAATAACTCACATATTGGTTCAAATGATTTTAAAACCATATCTGAAAATTCTTTCTTCTTATATTCTAATGTATTATTATTGTTATTTATATATATATTATCCTGGTGATTATCTTCTATAGGGGGTGCATTTTTTTTCACTACCTCACGAAAATTTATGATGTATATTTCACGACTTTCAATTTCCTTTGAATTTTCTTTATAAGTCATTTTTAATTTAATATATTTTCTTGTTTTTAATTGTCCAATCCAATCGGTAATTGATCTTGTTTTTACACCATATAGGTCAGCAAAATATTTATTTCTTGCAAAACAAAAACCTTTTTCATTACATAGGGCAGTAATTTCGCCATACAATAATTTGGCATTAGGGGTTAGTGTTTGGTCATATCTGACAAATGCAGGTATGATAGCATAATAACTTTTTTTCATTTAATCTTTACAGGTTTTCGGTAATGTTTTTTAATTCATTACAAAATTTTCTTAATCGGTCATACATTAATTGGACATCTTCAAATGAAATTTCTTCATCTTGAAACTTTAAAAAAAGTGCTTCAATTAATAGATCAAACTCAACTTTAGTTAAAGAACCTATGTAGTCATAGTTTTCAAAGTCATCAAAATTATGATTGACAGTATAACGAATCCTTTGCTTAGATTCTGACCAATAAACCATTTTATAACTCTGAATCATTGGGTTTTGATAAATAAAGGTCTATAATTTCAATAGTTTTATCGTAGTCATTTGTCCAATGACACTCCCAGTTCTCTTTTCTTAATCTTTCTAAAGTTTCTTTTTGACTATCGGTTGGTTTGTTATACCCAATCTTTAATTCGATTGCAAGACCATACCTACCAGTTCCACCACCCCTAAATATTAGTATATCAGGAACACCTGCTTTTCCACCTAAATATTTAAACTTAAATCTTTCAAATGGACTTCTTTTCCCCTCATTTGCAACATGAATTGCATAAACATTAGGATATTGAAAAGCTAAATACTCCATTACACTATGTTGTAATTTATCTTCTTTACTTAAATATTTATCAAATGGATTTGCCAACTTATCTATATTTTTTAAACATATTGATTTTAAAGTTAAGTAATTATTTTGGGTTGATTTATTATATTCAAGTAGAAAATTAAATTGTTTCATACCATTAACCACTGTCGCGTGGTTTAAATTTACCGATTTACCTAATTTTTCATAGGTCGCACCTGGCACTAATTCTCTTGATAAACTATAATAAATACCCCTTGCATCAACATAAACTTGCATTCTTGTTTTTCTTGATATGTTAATTTGAAAATAATCATTTACAATATCCTTAATAATGTTTAAATCTTTCATCTTTTTTTCCAACCTTTTAAAATTATAGTACCATCATCATCAAAATCTTGGGATTGATACCCAGTTTGAATACCCTTTTCTTTATATAGTTTCCAAAATGTAAATGCTCTTTCAAAATCTAATTCAGCATTTTCAATAAACACATCATCTAATTTATACACCTCAACACCAAATGGGTGATTAGTTTCACAAGCTATAAATCGAAACCTTGATGGATCGATGCCCAACATAAAGCAGTAGAACCAAGCCTGTATGTGATAGTTTCTTGACTTTATATCATAGATAAATTTTTCAGGTGAACTGTCTTGACAAGTTTTTATATCACTTATCCAATCATCACCCATACAATCAGGTCTAACTCTAACTGGTATGCCTTGATAAGTTCCATAATGAGAAACCTCAATTTTACCCTTTGACCATTTTTTAACCTTGTCATTGCTAATAAAGTTTTTGTGGATTCCTCGTATGATATTATCTTCATCTTCATCTAAAGCCACCTTTCCTTTATTCTTTTCAATAAGTTTTGCCTTCAATTCTTTATCCTCTTTTTTTCTTAGATCAAGTTTTGGAAGAACATAATATTCTTTTTTAAATGCTTCAATGCCCTCATAACAAATTGTGTGTACAGCATTACCCCTTGTCATAAATTTAGTTGTCTTAATGGGTTTGCGATTTAGATAGTGCCAAACTGATTTCTCAGCTATGTATTTCAAGCTACTTGCTGAAATTGAATCTTTTGAGTGATATTCCTCAATACTATCATTTTTTACTTCTAAGTTTTCTATTTTCATTTTTAAGTTCTTTTATTTCTTTTTCTTTTTCTTCTAATTGCTTTGTAAGATTTGCAATTACATTATTGTATAATATATGTTCATTCATAATATTGTATTAAAAAAGGGGGTGATTAACCCCCTTAAAGTTAGAATGGTAAGTCATCATCTTGCTCTGCTTTCACAGGTATAGATTCTGTTTTGACTTCCTTTTTATTAGGTACAAAGTCGTTAAATTTTAACGATAGTCCACCATCATCATTTTGAGTTAATTGAATAGGTATTTGTTTGTTACCATCATATTCACTCGTTAAAATGTTTGGATTCTCCTTTACAAAATTTAATAACACTTTTGGTGTTATAAATCCTTGACCTTTTACAAAGTCAGGTGCATTTTGATGTGGTTTGAATATACTTATTCCTTTTATGTAAATAGCTTTATTTGCCATATTATATTTGATTTATATGTTCAACTTTTTTTTTACTTTGAGTTGTAGATTTCTTTTGTTTGCTAATAGCAACAACAAGTTCATCTGCACTTGCAATAGAATCTTTAATTCCAATTCCAAGAAAACCTAAAGCACGACCAACTGCTGATGTTTCGCAATTCTCAACAAAACTTGTTTCGTTTACAAAACCAGTAGCTTTTTCTTCTTGTGCATAACCTGATGAAACAACATTTCCATCTTTGTTACGAATTACACATTTGATGATAATTGCATCTAAAACTTTTGTTGTTTTTTTACCAACAACTTTATCGTTTTTAACAATATCACCAATGAGTTCTGAATAGTTTTTTTCGACTATTTCAGTTTCAATAGTAAGAGTTTTGTATAAAGGATTTCTCCTTAATTCAGCAACTCTTTCGTGGACTTGTATATAGTCCTTTCCTTTAATCTTTATTGATTGCATTATATATTAATTGTTTCTAAATTAAATTCTAATTCTTTCAAATTACTCAAATCCTTAACAGTTAATGTATCAGGGTTTTGAATCTTTGAATTAAGTGTGGGCATAGTCATTTCTAACTTTTCTGCCACATCTTTCTTTTTAAGACCTAATCGCCTTAAATCATCAATGAATTCGATTTCGAACTCACTAATAAATGTTTGTATTTTATCCATTAATTACCATTTATCTAAAGGACATTTAGATGCAGGGGAAAGTGTCTTTGGTGGTATTGCACAACCACAACCGTTTTTTATTTCTTTAGTTTTAACATTTATCCCTTGTTTTGATGGGCTACATATATGACCACTTCTAATATCACAAATATCACAAATAAGTAATCTCATCTTTGACATTTGAACAATATTAGGATCAAGTAATTTAAATTGGCTTAATGTCCAATTTGCCCAACCCTCTAAAATATTCTTTAGTAACATTGTAGTAAAGTTAAAAATATTTTCAATATAAAAAAATTTTTAGTCAAAATTATATGTATTAAATGCAACTTGGTCATCATCTTGATTTGGAATGTGCATAACAATTCTATAATTATTTTGCTTGACATTATACTCCATTTGGTCTATAATACAAGCGACTGGTTCTTGCAAAACAGTAGTTCCAAAATTTACCCACAACTTATTGTAAAAATAAATAGGTACTACATCAGAATCATCTTTATAAAAAGAACCCTCATATCTTTTTAACGGATCTCTATAATCGTTAATTATTTCTTGCAAAACACAACTATCCAAAGTGCTTGTTAGGATTGCATTTCCAGGTCTATCTTTTCTTGCATAAACAAACTCTATTGCACTTACATCTAACCTGTCGAGTTCATTTGATAAAATAATTTGTTTTTGCTTGTATTCACCAGTAATTGATTTTTCATCTTCAGTAGAAACATTAAAAGAAGAAAGAAGCCCTGTTAAAAGAAAAGCACCCCTCCTCCTTGTAATTGTTTTTGTAGTAGAAATTGCTTTTTGTGAAATAGAAAAACCATCAAGAAAAAATTTACCACCCAATGTAACAAACGATCTTGCTTCAAATAATTTTACCTCAATATGTGGGTTTGTTTCTGTACTTGTCAAATTAACTTGAAGTGTTGTCTCATATTTATTCCAAGAGTTTAATTCTGTATAGTCAATTTTCTTAAAGAATTTTGCATCTGTAAATGTTCCAGTTTCAAATTTATTTTCTTCAAAATTATACATCTTGTTTATAGTGCCATTATTTGTAGAATCAAGACCTATGCTTATATATTGTTCCACAAGTGGTAAACCAAGAAATGATTGTATATAGTAATTCCATACAATTGATATATCACGACCACTAACAATAGGTGAATCGCTTAATATATTTTTAATCATATGTGTTGTTTTAGATTCAGCAGTTGCTAAATTTTCTTGATACAAACAATAAATACCTGATATAGGTTGAACATTTGCTATTATTTGTGATGGAATTTGTACTGTTGCTTTTGATGCAGTAATATTCCAATTAAAAGAATTGTATCTAAAATTTGGATTCTTGTTTATTAAATAAGATGAACTTGATTTAACTGTTTTAATTGCATCTCTAAGTGGTCTTTGGTACTCTGCTACTAAATCCTCATTAATTGGTGTTAAATTGCTTGGAATCTGCTTTAAAACATCTTTTGTTTGTTTTAGTGTTGCTTTTGCATTACCATCTTTATCATAAACAAAAAACTCTATATTTTCTGTTCCATTTTCTTGAAGTAATCTTGTTTGTTCTGTTCTAATTGCACCCATATTACAAATTTACAATATTTGTTTTACAAGTTCATAATATTTAAATGAAGCCAAAGTTGGATTTATCTCTAAATCTTTTGGTGGTTTTTTATTTAAATATTTTGCTTTATAAAACTCTTTGTTTTTATCGTTGTTTATTCCTGCATTATGGAATATTGCATTTGTACCCCACGAATTTACATTGTCTGTTGCCCAAGTAAAATCTAATTCTTTAATGACTTCAGTATTTATATCTCTTTTCCAAAGATTCCAAAGAACTGCCCACATATCAGCACACCAAATTTGCAATGGGTGGTGTCTATCATCTTTAGCAATTTTTTGTGTATTTAGTGCAACAACTTTTTCAAATAAGTTTTCGCAATCTTGTTCAACTTCTTCCCAAAAGGAATAATCAATGTTTTTTAAAATGTAATGACAACCACCTGATTTATCTTGATTGTGTTTAACAATCTCTTTATCAATACTTGCCACATCACACATTAAATCCAAAACATCTTCACCTTTAGACAATATATAATCGTGTCCTATATAGCTTATTGTGTCGCTTAAATAACAAGTGGGATTGCAACCACACAAGTAATGATCTATTTGCAATGGTTTTGTTAAAGCGATATCGCAATCGTGATACATAAAAGTTCCTTTATATAAATCAGCATATCTGTAAAAGTGTTTTTTTAATATGTGTGGTCGAACACTTGAAATGTATTTAATGTTTTCTCTTGTGTCAGGGTAGAAATAAAAATTTACATTAGGATATTTTTGAGTTAAATAAAAGCAAGGTAACTCGCCATTTGGTTTATCAGAAAACACAATATCTATTTGTTCAGCTTTTATACCATTATTTAAAAAACTATGTATCATAGCATCAACTTGCCAAGAATAATAAATGGTTGATGGTTGGCAACAAATGTATCTCATATTTTATGGACAACCAGGACAAGTTGCAGTTGTTAATGTATTTCCATTCCAAAAGAATAAATTACCACTTGCATTTATGTAATTACCTGCACCAAGAAATACAGTACAATCAGAATTTGTAAACACAGCACTTGCAGTTGCTATTGAGTTTGAATTAATATATATTGTTATTGATTTAGAACCACAACAAGCATTAAGTGCAGATGTTGTAACTGCTGCTTGAATTGCAGTACAAGGTGCTTGTGTTGTTGTTGGTGCTTGTGTTGTTGTCGTACTGACATAAGCCTGACAAGCTGCACAATCTGCAAAATCCAAATAATTATCTACATCACCATTTGTACCTGCACCTCCATCTTGTAGTGATGAGTAACATATAACACCATCTGTAATAACTGATGGAAAACTATTTGTTTGATTTGATACCTCTATTATTGTATCATCTGCACTACAATTAGATTGCAAACTTTGATATATTCTAAAAAATATAGATGGTTGTGTTGTTGTCGTTGTAGTTGGCACTTGTGTCGTTGTAGATATACCTAAACATTCATCACAAGAATTAAATTCTGATGAAAATTTGCTTGTTGGAAAACACCCTAAATTAAATTCATTATCACTTTGTATGTCAGGTGTTGAACCTATTAATTGCCAACAATCATTATTTGAAATTTGTTTTAAAAATTGTGGAAATTCGTTTTTGTTATTACCTATCACCTCAATTCTGTCATCACCACATTTTAAGTATCTTGAAAAGAATGTCATTGTTGGACAAGTTTCACTTGGTGTTGGTTTGTCTGTATCACAAGAAACATTAATTGTGATTGCAGACAAATCATCAGGTGTTGTAATTTCTTCAAGTATTGTAAAACAATGTTCAGTTTGTACACTTAAAACAACCCTCTGACCAACACTAAAGTTTGCATTGTAATCAACTCTTAATCTATCTTGCGAATTATCTTTTTCAACTAAAAACCCAGCAGGTGTTACATCATCATCACAGTTAGGACAACTTGCCGTATTTAAAAGGTTTGTTCCATTAAATTGTCTATAATTAATTAAATCCTCTGATAAGAATTGAGCATTTGTAAGTGTTGTACAAGTATCATCAATAAATACTTTTGTTGTATTTGTATTGTCAGTAAACGATTCACCATTAATATAAAATGTTCTTGATGTTGGGGTTTTACAACATAAGTTATCAGCAGTATCTGATCTATATAATGTAATTGCTTTACAAGTAACTGCAACAGTTGTAGATGGCACAGGTTCAGTAGTATCAGCACAAGCACCACTAATTGTTGCAAGACCTGTTAAACTAACCAATGATTGTCCTATTGATATAATATAACAATCTGTACCAGTAGTTGAAATTGTAACCTCATTCCCTACTGCTTTAGAAACATCATAAGGAACTGAAACTGATGTGCTATCTGATAATTTTCTTAATCTCCACGAATTCCAAGTATATTGTGTTCTTGTTATTCCAACACTCTCACCAGTCGTGTTTATAGCATAAGCAGTATAAAAATGAGCAACACCTGCTGTTAAAGTAAGTGATGGGCTTGTAACACTTGTAGTGTTTAAATTAAAATCTAAAGGACTTGAAACGCTTTGACTTGTAGCTACTACAATTTTTCTATTGTTATTGTAATTATTTTGATCTGTACCAAAGTAAAAACCATATTCAGTAACATTACTTGTTCCTACATCTGTAATTTTTGCTTTTACAGTCATAGATGTATTTTTAACAAGTGAATTTGCAACCACTTCAGTTGTAACAATAGGTGCAGCATTTGGTGCTTCAGTTGTTGTTGTAGCACCTGGTGTATATTGTATAGTTCCTCCTATTCCCTCTGTATTAATATTATTTTTTGCATAAGCAGCAATATAATATGTGTCGCCAGTCGTTAAATTCGATTGATTAGAAACAAAATTTGTCGCAACTGTACCTGCAACTTTTGGATTTGCTTGTATTAAAGCATTAGTTCCAAAATAAAACCCTCTTTCAATTATTGCAAGTCCTCGATCTGAAACAATAGTTCCGTTTAATGTAACACTTGTTGATGTTGTGTTTGTTACAGAATCAGTTGTAACCAATGGGTTTATTACTGTTTGGTCTTGGTCATCATCAATACCTGTTATTGTACCCCCAATAGATTTATCATAATAATTACTATTAGAAACAATATACCAACTTGCATTTGCTTGATATATTCTTGAATTTGTTAATCTTAATATGTTTTCCAATACCTCTTTTGAAGATATTTTGGCAGAATTTTTTGTAAAAGCAAATTCATTTATTGAAATATCTTGGAATAAATTGTTGTTAGAATTTACAACTGTACCTGTTGGAAGTGTTACTTTTCTAATGTTGTTCTGAACAAAAATATCAAAGTCAAGATTTGTAAAGTTTAATATTTTGTGAATATAATACCAAGCACTATCTGTAATGGTTTGATCGGTTGCAGCAACTTTAATTGTACCATCAGCATTTGTGTTTATATTACCATCAGGTACTAAATAAGAATCAAGAGTACCCAATCCATCTATTGCTCTTAAACTAATATCAAATGGTTTTGAATTTATAACTTCTGCAAAAGTGTCAGCAACTAAATAACCCTCCCAATAAACTTGAAATATAGTAGATGCTGCCCAATTAAAATCGGTTGCTTCCCAATTTGTATCTGCAAGTTGCCAAAGTGGTGAATTAATATCTGCAGCTTCATCTTCAACTCCAATATTAACCCTAACCTTATATTCTCTTTCATCAAAATTTACAAACTCATCATACGATATTGTGTCGGTTGTTTTAATATTTAAAATACAAGAAGAACCGATTATCGGATTATAAAAATCATCATCATTTGTGTATTTAATAATTACTGGATTGTCAGTTCCTACAATAGCAAATACATCGCCAACATAATCCTTTTTTAGAATTTGTACACTTCTTTTATTTCCCTTGATATCTGAAAAATCAAGTTCATATTTAACTCCGTAAGCCATTATTTAAATCTATTTCTGTTTCGTTCTGCTCTTTGTAAAGCAACTACTAAATCTTGACCTCTTAAAACAAACTCTCCTTGCATTGCACCACCAGTTCCTAACATATTTTTTAATTTACTTAATGGTGCAACTACTTCAGGGTTTGATCTTGCACCTGGATATTCTCCAATTAAAGCATTTGTTGGTCCTGATACAATACCACCTTTTGCAAATTCGATTCCTGAAAAGGAAGTAAATAATCCTTTAATTCCACCTAATTTGGTAAGAATTGCAGAACCACCAGTTGCACCCCCTAAAAATGCACCAAGCAACATTGCTGCTGCTGCTGCTGCCATTAATCTTACAACTAACCCTTTTAATATTGTTCCTAATCTTTTTAATGGGGGTTCACCATCTGCAATCGCAGCAAATCCCTCTTGTAATGCAACACCGATTTGGGGTATAATTTGTTCTCCAAAAGTTTTAAAATCTTCAACTAAAGGTTTTACTGCTTGTGTATTTAAATCTTGAAATGCACTTGTTGTTGTTGTTATTATTGGGCTTAAAGATTCAAGTGCAGGTCTTACAACTGTATTAATACCAACACCTGCAGATTCAATCATACCAAATATAGATTGATGTAAACTTGCTGCACCCTCACTTAGCCCTGTAAATTTTGGTGGTGTTGTTGTTGCAGTAGAAGTAGATGCAGTTGTTGCACCAGGAAATAATAAATTTTGTAAATTTCTTGTTTGTCCTTTTTGCAAAGGTCCCATTACCCCCTCCATTGATTTTTTTAAAGCATCTAATTCAAGTTTTGCAGCTAATGAACCTGCTTGTAATGCTGCAAAAAGACCTCCACTTCCTTTTGATTTAACTAAATTTTTAAGTGTTTCTCCAAATGATATTCCTGATGCTCTTGCAGTCAAAAATGTAGTAGATAATGTTCCTAAAACAAATATTAATGCAGTAATTAAAGGATTTAATGCCATAACCGTAGTTACAATGGTAGATAAAGAAGCAGTTAATAAACCTAAAACCATTATAATAGGTGGAATAGCTGCTGCCATTAAAGAAGCATTAATTATAAATTTTTGTGTATCATCATCTAAATTCTTAAACCTTTTTACTAATTCTCCAATCTTTTTAGATAAAGCAGGAATACCTTCTTTTAAATTAAGTGTATCTGCAATTTCTTGACCAAGTTCTGCAAGTGCTATATTCACATTATCTTTTAATGTACTGAACAATCCCTCTAAAGTTTGTGAAAGAACCTTTAAACCATCATTAAAACGACCTTGTGAACCTGTTGCAAACTCAAAACCATCTTGTAAAACTTTAAAAGATATTTTACCCTCTGAAGCCATCTCCATTATTTCACTCCTTGCAACTCCCATTGACATTGAAAGTATATCAAGAATAGGTACACCATTGTTTATAAACTGCCTTAAATCCCTTGTCATTACCCTACCCTCTGCAGCAGCTTGACCAAATGCTACGGCTATACCTGTAAGATTACCACCTGAAACGGCTGCAACATCACCCAACATTTTAAGCGATTTAAAAGCATCATCTGATGTTTGCCCAAATCCCATTAACATATTGTTCACTCTTGTTAATTCCTCTAATTGTAGTGGTGTTTCTGCACTAAATTGCACCAATCTTTCAAATGCTTTTGCACCCTCCTCTGCTGATCCGTTTAATGTGTTTAATGTAACTTGTAATCTTTCAAACTTTGCAGCTTGTCTAACTGCTAAAGTACCAACTGCAAGTAAAGGAAGTGATAATCTCGTGGACAACATTTTACCTGTCCTTGTAGCCTGTTGGCTAAACTTATCAATTTTACCCCTTGCTTTATCAATATTAATATTAAACTGTGCAGTTTTAGCAATAAACTCGAATAATAACCTAAAATCTGTATTTGCCATAGTACAAAAATAACTATTTTTTATTCAACTTACTATTAATGAGTTCTTGATACTTTTCAAAATCTTCTCTTGATGTTTTAGCCGTATTTCTCTTTATGTTGTCTTGTGGCAATTCAAAGAGTTGGTGGGGTTTTATCATATCAGATTTCTTACCAACATTAACATTATGAATCATTGTCGCTACAAAACGATGTTGTTCCCAAAGTGCATTTATTTGGATTACATAGGATTCCGACATAAGTTTGTTTTCCTTAAATGTATTTGTCCAAAAGTCGTTAGGATTAATACCACAATAACCAATGTAGAAATCGGTTATATCCTCCCAAGAAGTTTTATCGGTTATTTTTTTTTTGAATCAGTTTGTGGATTCCTATTTAAACCTGCATTTAAATCATTACCTAAGATTCGAGATTCTGTCATTGCTTTGATAATCTTTTCAATATCCTCTGAAGTTATATCTTCAAGCCAATTACCAACATCGAAATTATCATAGTCAATTTCTTTTTTGTTTTCTTGATCGTAAGTTAAAATACCTGCATATACTATCGTGATGATAGCTTTAAGTGAAACACCTTTTTCAAAAATACCTCCAATTTCATCAAGAGAAACACCAAGCATATCCGTAAAGGTTGCCCAAAAGTTCATACTAAAGTGAAGTGTACGATTCTTTCCTCCGATTTTAAGAGTGTAATAACCTCTTTGTTTTGTCATTTAAAATAGTTTACAATAACAAATATAACAATTACACATTAAAAATCAAGTGTTAGTTTGTAGATTCAGTAATTGCACCTGTAACTGTGATTGTTCCTGAATAAGTAACTGCTTCTTCCATTGCACCACTTATTTCACAAGAAGAAATAAATCCCTCTCCTGAATAAATCGTATCTCCAGTTGCTGCAGTTCCAAATGTAAAATCACACTTTTGTCTTGTAAGTAGTTTGTGTGCAATTTCTTTTCCTCCATTAGCATCAGTATAATCAACTAAACCATCAAAAGATATTTCTGCAGATCTTAAACCTGCGATTGATTCTGAAAACCCTGCTGAATCTTTTGTAGTGGCAGCTGCCATATCGTTAGTAAATGAAATTGAACACGATGTGGTGTGTCCTATTGTAGCAGGTGAACCTGCATCATCTGCGATTTTGATTAAAAGGTTAGTACCATTGAAAACTGTTGAAGCCATAACTTATAATTTTTATACTACAAATATAATTAATTTTTGATTAATAATTTTCTAACGATATTATTCCAATTAGTTGCAAACCAACCATTGAAATTTCTAATCTTTTGTGCTAAATATTCAAATAATCTTGCCATATTATTTTTTGTTTTGTTTTTGTAATAATTGTACGATCTTAATTATTGTATAAACCAAAGTTGCTATTATTAGAAGTCCTTGAAGTACTGAGTTTATTTCAGATATTGTCATTATTATTGTAAATACTCCTAATACTGTTGGTTCAAATCCATTCATAACATTA
>Ga0181393_1000080_pt1 | contig 29980 bp, 28 predicted proteins | sample 16SPOviralmetaG_FD_130122 | JGI IMG/M metagenome (GOLD analysis project Ga0181393, IMG submission 130122) | Marine viral communities from the oligotrophic San Pedro Time Series (SPOT) site, San Pedro Channel, CA, USA - 16 SPOT_SRF_2010-10-21 | ecosystem: Environmental > Aquatic > Marine > Strait...
TATATCAGTTGCAACGGTTTGTTCTACGCCTCCTCTAGTACCACCTGAACCTCTTAGTTCATAAAAAGGAAAACCGTCAACGGGACGCGTTAATTCAGTAGTAAAAAGAACAGTAGGATCGCCCTCTGTAAATATATCAGGCACAGCTGTAAAAAATTGTGGGGTAATAGTAAGTGATTTTGTTAGGTCAAAAGAATCTCTTAAAGTGATTTTTTCAGATTCAGGCGTTACAAAGAAATTAGATACTACACTTAAAGTAAAGGCATCTCCTAAGTCAAGAGAATCATTAAAAGGCTCCGAATAAAAATTAAAACTTGTTACAAGTTCTTCTGTCGCCTGTTGATCTGCTAAGCTTTTAGTAAAATTAACAATAGAATCTTCCAACAAAGTAGCTTTTTCTTGGTTTGCGTCGTCAAAACTTCTATTATAAATTACGCTTAAAGTTTCTTCGTCGCTAACACCAAAATCACTTGGAGGCGCATTTTTTATATGTGCGCTAGATAAACCTTCTACACTTGCGTCTAGCATAGTAACACTGTCAGTAACTATTTCTACGTAATAAAAAGCGTTATTAGTATGCTCTTGCAGGGACTGAGAATCGGTTAGGCTTTTTAGGAGCTGCAACTTAGCGACATCTGAATGAGTACCTATGTTCAGAGTGCGTAAGTTTCGGTTATATACTGTTTCAAAGCTATGCTCATCTAATAATTCAAAAGCTTTGCTAGTAGAAATAGAATTATTATCTGAAAATTGCAAAGAACTTTCATCAGCGATGTCAATTGTTTCTGTTATAAGCCTATTAAAATTAACCTGCAATGAGGGTGGAGCGTCGTCTACACCTAAACTATTAGTTAAATTTTTCAAAGGCTGCAGTTTAAGGACATCGTCAACGTCTATATCAAGAGTAGGTAAGTCTCGGTTATATACTGTTTCAAAGCTATGCTCGTCCAGCATAGTTAATTCGGGTGAGCTCGGCTGCACAGAAAAAGCCGTACTAGGGACAAGGTCAGCAGAGTCTTGTAGAGTAATAGCACTAGCTATAGTTTCTTGATAATGAGAAAACACAGCTAGTTGTTCTATTGAACTTTGAGTATCGGTTAAGTTTTTTAAAGGTAGTAGACTAGCAATTTCTAACAAATCAACTTTTTCTTCATTAACGTCGTTAAAAGACCTTAAAAAGAACGCGCTTCTGCTAAATTGACTATCGTCCATATTAGCAAAACTTTCTATACCGGATACCGCATGCCCAAAAGATAAGACATCTGTTAAACCAAAAACGCTATTAGCATCTTCGGCATATGCTATAGCTAAATTAATATTTTCTGCTGGGGTATAGCTATCAGAAAGTAGCGAAGCAGACTGTATAGAAACCGCGTCTGATACTTCAAAAAATTGTCCGCTAGTGAAACTTTTAACAGGGGTTAAATCAAATTCATCTGTTAGCCCTATTGTATGAATCCTATCAAACGCAGATATAACGAGGTCAACGTAACTTAAAAAGTTTAAATTCTCGCTAGAAGAAAAGCTGTCAGAAAAAGGTTTACTACTTAGTAAACTCGGTACATCAAGCGTTGCAAAGTTTTCTACGTCAACGTTGTCAAAAACTCTTTGGTAAACTATTTGAAAAGCGTGCTCATCTTTTATACCAAAAATATTTTCTTTGTCTTTAATTACATTGCCAGCATTAGCATTGCTATCTAGCCTAAAGCCGTCAGTAAAAAATTCGTTATAAGCAAAGAAACTGCTTACTGCCTCATCTACAGGTTGGTCGTCAGTTAAACTTGACGTAGTGTTTAACGATGGCTCTGAACCAAGCCCAAACGAAAGCTCACCTACGTTTTTTACCGAAGTAATAACCGGAGGTATTTCAATTAATCCTAAAGTTTCAACCTCTGCTTGATCTAAATAACTTAAATTAAAAATTGATTCAACTGAAGTTGTTACGTCATTAGTAGGGTCATTTATAGGTTTATCTACAGCAAAAGAATCTTTATCAACAAACCCAAAACCAAAGCCCACTCGCTCGTGTAAATTAACTTCTCTTATCTTAGAAACGCCACCGTTTTGCTCAAAAAAGCCTCTAACTATTAGTGTAGTAGTATTAGTAGTGGCTACAAACTCTATGGACAACGTTTGCCCGTTTCGCTCTGTCCACGTATTGGCGCTAGTTGATAGTAAACTGTTGTCTAATCCATCTCTGGCAGAAAGAGCAAGACTATTAGTTGTTGAAGACCTACTAAGGGTAATAATAGAAAATACGTAAACCGAACCCGGCGTAGTAGGTATAGTCTGTTTAATAAAAGAAAGTTCTTGGTTAGAATTACTAGCTATTTCGTAGTAAGCAACGTTTCGTATAGAAACTCGTTTAGTGCCTGTACCCGAAAAAGCAACCGTTTGATCATATGCGGCAAACACATTAGGCACTTTTTCAAGATTGTCAGACCCTACAAAGTTCCTAAAATAGTTTACTTGGAAAGTCTGTTCATCTGATATACCTAATGGATTACCCCTAACTTTGCCAATGCCCCTACCAAAGTCTGCAGAGCTTTGTAATGCAAACGAGTCTTCAAAGTTTTCTAAAAAACTATTCGAAAAGAAAAATGCTTCTTTTGATGGGACAAAATCAGTAGTTATTTTCTCATTAGAAAATACCGTTTGCTGTTTAATCTCGAAGAAAGATTGCGCCCCTTTCAAAGAACTAGGTTTAATTTCCTCATCAAAAGAAAAACTGTTAGAAATAACTTCTTCAAAATATATGTTTTGAGTTACATTTTCTTGTGAGGCTTCTAGAGAGTCTGTATGTAACGGTTGATATGTTAACGAAGGTAAATCCAATATTGTTGCTAAATCGTCTGCAGAATCAAAAACTCTTTCAAATTGAACTACTAACGTTTCTTGGTCTCCCATACCAAAAAAGTTTTCTCTGCCTTTTACTAAATCGCCGTTATTAATCTCATCTAGTAATGTTAAACCAGAAGAGGCGGTAACATTATAATAATTAGATAGTTGTATTGTTTCGGCTGTTTCTTGCTCGTCTTTAAATTTTTGAGCAACTTTAAAGCTAGAAACGTCTTTTACTGAACTAAAACTGTTAAAACCTTTCCCGACAGAAGGCGTTACTTCGTCCGCAATAGATAAAGCTTCAGTAATAGCTTCTATATAAAAAGGCTTAAACGTTATGACCTCTTGCACAGTTTGCGTATCTTCGGCGTTGTCAATACTAGTACTAAAATCTAAAGCGGGGGCGTCTGTAATTTTAGCAACTTGTAAATCATCATCCGCACCAAACGTTCTATATACGACGCTTTGGAAATTTTGTTCATCTTTTGTACCTAGCTCGTCTATTCTAGAAGAGATTTCTTGGCCTAATTTAAAGAAGTCTCTAGCAGTAAGCCCATCAGAAAACTTTTCTTCGTAGAAAATAGAAGTGCTTAAAAACTCTTCTACATTATTAACGTCAGTAAATGTTTTACCTACAGAGGCCGCTAAAATTTCGCTAACGCCGAAAGTATCGGCGTACGCTGTAGTAGGGGTAAATGAAAACACATCTTCTATAGAAATATTTTCGTCAACATTCTCGTTGTAATAAAAATCGTTATAAATTACTTCTTTAGGGCGGTAGCTATCAGCAAAAGGTTTAGCACTTAATAAAGAAGGCGCGTCGGCTACAGATAGGCTTTCGTCTGAACCAGTAAATACTCTATTAAAAATTGCTTGGAAACTATGTTTATCTACGAACCCGAACGATTCATCCTCACCACTTTGCGATAGGTCAGAGTGTTTATCAGTAGAGAAAAAGTCTTTTAGCTCTAAAGCATCCGTAAAAGTTTCCATGTAAAAGACGGAAGTAGTGAGCGCCTCGAAGATAGTCTGCTCATCTACAGTGACAGGCTTATAATCTAAAATAAATTCTTCCGCTACACTGAAAGTGTCGTCTGTATCAAATATCCCATACGCCATAGAAATATTTACTACATCTTCACCGAACCCAAAGCCACTTTCTTTATCAATAACGTTATAAAACAAAAGGTCTATATTTTCAGAAGTAATATGTTCGTCAAAAATAGGGCCTGATTTAGAAACAATAGGTGGAGAGTCTGTAATGCTAAACTGTTCGTCTACCCCAGAGAATTCTCTATTAAACGCAATAGTAAGAAACGCTTCTTCGCCTATCGAAAAACCATTAGCTTGAGCTTTTGCCACGGCAAAATGAGGAGCAGTATCTGCTATGGACATTGGAGACGAAAGCTCTGTTAACAGAGCTACGCTAGCAACATCTGCAATATTAAATGAATTGCTGATTACTTCTTCGTGGTGAACGCCTTCAGACACTTGCGCTTTGATTTTAGGATAGTTCGCAATTGGAGTTATGTTTGTGTAATGAGCTACAGCTTGTAAATCTACAAAAGAGTTCTCTGCCTGTATCTTTCTACTAATATCACTTAGTACAGGGTTTACTAGTCTGGGCGTAACAACACTATTTATCGCTTTTAGGCTTATAGCAGATGAAATTGCTTTGGGTATAGTTACAGATAGAACAGATCTTGTGTCAGCCTTTTGAACCAGTTTAGGTGCTTCAGGTGTAATTACTTCGTCAAGCTGCGGCAAAAACTTTTCTATATACGCTTCAACTTCTTCGTGGGTGGTTCTGTTAGCCCCTATTGCAGTAGCTTCGTTAACTAGCGGTTCACCTCGAATACCAAACGCATATCTAAGGAGAATCAAGCCATCAGTCAATGCATCTAAAGAACCGCTATCATCTATATCACCTATAACTTCTCCTACAGTATTTACATTAGCTTCTACTTCTTGAGGCGTAAGGGAAGACTGTGCAGATATAGCGCCCTGAGTGAGAGTAGTTCCACCAAGCCCAAACAAGTGCCTTAAAAACAATAACCCATCAGTTAGGGCGTCAAGCCTGCCATCTTTATCTATATCAAAAGAAACGTAGGCTATGTCTATAGGAAAAGTTTCTGCTCTAAATATGTAACCGTAAGGAGTAGTAATTGGAGAGAAATTAAGATTAGTGTTACCTATATTGTTAAAGTCGTCTGATACACTAAACTTAAGTGTAACTAGTTGTATAGGAAGCTCATCTCCGTCACCCGGCCACGAAGCTCCCTCAGTAACTGGCAACCAACGAAGTCTTATAAATTTATCAGTAGTTGCGTCATTATCAGTGTCATTTGAATCAATAAGGCCTTCTGAAGCTTGTATGTACCCATTAGATACATGGTTGTCTACTGTGAGCAGGGACAGCTTGGAGCTATCATAGTGTAATCGAAATGCTAGACCGCTTAAGTTTCTATTATTATCAGACGTATTATAAGAAAGAGTTATGGCGTATTCTGAAAGGCCTATATAGGCTTGCGGACTGCTGCTTACATTTATTAGTTGTCTTGGTTCGGATGTATCTAAATTAGTATCTACATAATTTAGGATAGTAGTGCTACCAGTAACTGTCTGGTAAAAATCTACAGCCCGCGCAGTTTTGGCGCTAACTAGCGCTCTCGGTTTAGAGTATGCTCCGAGAACGGATCGATATGCCATTAATCAAAATCACTACGCACTTTGAATTTGATTAAGTCATAAACAGTTTGTTTACCTCCGCCGCTAAAAGTAATTTCAAGCTCGCCTTCGTACGTGCCGGCTTGATCAAAAGCTGTTAAATCGGCAGTGACTTGTCCAGAGCTACCATCACCGACCAATGAACACGTTACCGTCTTAAGTATAGTAGTACTCCCTACTGCCCTTACGCGTAGTATTACAGACGCGCCGTTAAGAGCGAGAGGAGCCCAAGTAGTAGAGTCAAACTCATCCAGTTGCTTTCCGGAAGCTGCAGTACTGCTGTCTTTTAAGCTGAAGTTAAGTTGTGGTAACGTGTCGCCTGTTACCATATTTACTGTATCTGAATAAGCCATTCTAGTTACCTATATTAGTAAGACCAAATAACGGGCGTTGTTTCACGTATATCTACGTGGACAAATGATTTTGCTACGCCTATACCGTTAAAACCTAAACGCAATGCATTTTCTATAATAGCACGACGTTCTACGCCGCCCGCAACTGCTATGTCTGCGGCAATGCCTTGCGCGTGCGTCCCCGGAGCTTTCTTTCGAGCTTCAATCGGATGTCCATCAGGATCACGAAATCCAGACGTTACGTAAAACGGAAAACCGCAGGCTTCCCTAAGTTCGTCTAGTCTATGTATAAACTCTTCCGACATTTTGTTGTTGCCAGTAGACTGACAATCAAAGTCTTCAATTTTAAAATACTTAAACATATCTATCCCTTAAATAACCAAGTAACGTAACCTACAAAACCGGCCCATATAGAAAAGAATATTTTTTCTGCAGTTCTAGCCGTAGTCGCGTTTTTAGCAACTTGCTCTGAGGTCTCTTCGATTTTCTTTTCGTTCTCATCAAGACGCCACTCGTGTCTTTTTAAACGAGCGTTCTGCCCGTTTATTTGTTCTTCGACGCGAGCTAGACTTGTTAAGACGTCAGTAATTCTATCTATCTTGATTTCTAGTCTATCCAGCCGTTTGGCAACTTGTTGGTCATCACTCATTTTCTAAGACTCATAATTTTGTTAACGCCTTTAATACCAAATGAGCTGCTTATGGCTATAAACAACAAATACTGATACCATTCGGGTAGTGCAGACAAAGCCACAAAACTTTCTTTTACACGATTTACAACATCCATATCATCAGCTGCTATCGCATATCCTATCATAAATATAGGCACAGCTAGTATTATAGTCCAAAATTCGTCTTTCCACGAGCTTCCTGACGCTTCTGCCATTTTAGCTTCCCAGCTAGCATCGTTTTTAATCGTTTCCATTTTACGATTATGGACGGCTTTTTTCTCTTCTGCTTTGTTAGCTAAGTATCCTTTTGCTAAATTAGCCACTGGCCCTATTAAATTTAAGAAACCCATATTAATTTCCTATAGTTGATTGTAAATTGGTATTAAACGATTCTTTAATGTTCTGTCTATTGAGAAACCATTTTCTAAAATAGTATCTACTGTTTCAGCAGTAGGCCCTAAGAAAGGTAGTATAGCATCTGGCGCAAACCCTTCTATACCTTTGTCGTCCCATTTAGCATTTTGATGAGACATCGCTGCTAAAGTAAATATACCTAAGAACCCAGATCTATCTATAGTCTCAGTAAGGTAAGTAGGCCAGTCCATACGATCTGTTCTAAAATACTTGTTATCCATTTCAACTCCGGGTAGCACTGCCGCTAAACCCTGTTTAGTATATTCTCTTACTTCCATAGCTAACATAGCTAAAGGCATAGTTGCAAGAGCGGTAAGCGCTAAAACAGCGAGCGTTGCGGTCAGTTGAGGCATGCCCTGCCCATCCATTTCAGTTCTTCTCGCAATCATCTCTCTATACACGCCGCCCATAATAACTTTACCGTACGCGTAAAAATAAGATTTTAACTGCCAAACAAGTGCCCAATGTGGGTCAGACGCCCACACAGGTCTTTCAGCTGAGTTTGGTCTTAGTATTGACGACTCTACAAAACGTTGCAACCCCTTCTTAACTTTCTTGCCTTCGGGGCTAGTAAGTTTTCTACCACCGTCGTTCCATGCCATAACTTCTTTAGCTGTAAGACCTAACTCTCTAAGATAACGTTCTGACCTAGGGTTATTAAACTCGTTGCGAGCGTGTTTTAATATAAACTGTACACCCATACCCGCTGCAAACTCTCTTGAAAAAGTTGTAAACCATTGCAACGCCGTGTACTTAAAAAATACATCTGACATTTTACGGACTTTAGGGTCCATATAATCTAGTTCAGCTTGAGTAACCCACGAGTTGGCAACAACTTCATTAGTCACGACACCTAAATCTCTAGCAAACTGTCTTGCCTCTGCACGGTTTTTTATAGTAGTAGGGATTTGTTTTAGCCCCTCTACTAAACCGCCGAACTCTTTTGAGTTAATGATAGGCCCTGCAATTTCTGGAAGAGAAGCAATAGCAGCAAACGGTAGTATTGTTACAAACTGTAAAAACTGACCATAGCTGTTTACTTTTCTCCACATTGGACTTAGCGGGTTTGTCTGATATCCCAAGTGCGTGGCAATAATCTCTTCGGCAATCGCTCTATCTTCAGGGGCAAGCTTGTCTAACTCTTGATCAAGAATGCTATTACCTTGATTATCTTTAGTGTGTTTATTCCACTCAACGCGTTTTACAACGTGTCTTAAGTACTGGACAAATGCATCTTGCGGTTCATGTAAAAAACCAGCATCGTAAAGGTTCTGCCTGCCGACATTTAGTGTTAGTTGTAAAGCTTTTTCTACAGCTGCTGCTGGGTTAGACGCGTCTACGTCAATAGGCTGCCCGTCTGCAATGCTTTGGTTATATTTTAAAACAGCTTGTATAGAATCTCTTACAGACTTTTCGTCAGCCGTCGGGTCTTGTTGTAACACCAACTCTACGAACCCATCTAGATTTTCTTGTATAGCCATTAAGTTAAGAGCTGTTGGGAAGTAGTTTTCTACTCTACCTATATCAGTAGCAGAAGGTGCTATATACTCATCGTAAACGCTTTCTAAAAACTTGCGAACAGCTTGCCCTTTTTCTGATAATTGATCTGTATCTCTATCACTCATGGCTTCAAGTAAAGCCGCTTGTACATCTGGATCGCTCATCTCGCCGACTTCGGTCTCAAACTTGTTTTGGAACTCAGCTATCTGCCTAGCTGACGCTCCGACAAAACCTAGTCCACCATCTGCGTTTGAGTCTTGAGAGCGTATGTAAAACATGTCCGCGATTTTTCTACCCGCATGTAACCTCATAATACCGTCTGCTGTTCTTGCTAGTTTCATTAACGGACGCAGTTTAGGATTGCGGGCGATATCTGCAAGCTTTCCGCGCCAATGGTCGGCAAGCGCTTCTCCGCCCATCTTAACAACAGCTTGATTAACTTCTTGTACCATAGCTTTCTGTACAAAGTTGGGGTTGGCACTAGTGCCGGCTGTTTCGTAACCTTTTTTCTTAGCGTCTACAACTGCCTCGATGTAAGTTTCGAAGTCTTGAGAGGTGTTACCCAAACGACGTTTCATCGTCCTAGTAAACTCTCGGTACATAGCTTTTAATTTTTGTGCTAACTCTTTAAAATGTTTATCAGTTAAAGACCTAGCTTGTTTGTTAATAAACTTCTTAGTGGCCCATCTTGCTACTTGGTCGGCATACCATTCTTCAAACGCTAATTCATAGTCGTAAGCATTTAAGTAGTTTTGATATCTAGGGTCTTTTTCAAAGGCTTTAAGTAGTCTAGCTCTTAAAGCTGGATTAGCTGTAGCTGCCGCCATTTCTTCCCTAAACAACGCGTGGCCAAACTCGTGTGCCAAAACAGCTGCGTCTCTAAGCATGTTGCCAGATTCGTTTAAGATAATCAGATTAGCTTCACTGCCTGAGTCAACCAAAGTAAGGTGCATGCCTCTTAGGTTGCCGTTACTTTCACGCATTCTGTTGATAGCGGCTAAAACTTGATTTACATTTTCTACACCGAACTGCTGCTCTATCTCACCTATAGTCATATTTACTAGATTTTCATAAGTAAACACTCTTGGTGGGTTTTTTAGTTTTATAGCTTTTCGCAGGTTGTTTATCAGACCTACTAAAAACGATTCTTCTACGCCAGCAATTGTTTCAGGCTCGGCTTGCGGTCTGTTAGGTTGAGTAGGCTCGGCTTGGTTGTTAGTGGTAGGTGCTCTACCTGTACGTCTGTCTGTTTGACGATCTGCGTCTTGTGCAGTTTCTGGCTGATCGAGCATTCTATCAACTTCTGAACGGCCGTCCGTTTCATCTACTTGGTCGTCTGGATCAAATTCCTGATTAACTCTTCTGGTCTCACGGCCCATGACGTCTCTTTGGAAGCGCTCGAACGCATCCATAGCTTCATCTGTACCGGACTGAACACCCGCTCTCTCACTAGTTGGCCTTCCTTCGGAATCTACGTCTTCCGCTATAACAGCTTCTGGGCGTTGTTCAGGGATAGTCTGAGGAGGAGAAAGCAGTTCACCCAAAGTAACTTCTTTTCCATTTATAACAGCGGCTACTGTGCTGCCTTGATAGTCAGGGACCGGTTGATTACCGATGTCAAATATTGATTCGCCGGATACGACTACATCATATCCCGCTAATCGTAGTTCTGTAAGTATCTCTTGTAAACCTTTTCTAGCAGCTTCAAATGGCGTTTGACCTTCGAATCTGCCATCGCCACGGGCTGATGCTAAACGCTGACCTGCTCGAGTAAGATCAGCCAAATTTACTTTAATACGCTTGCCATCTGGCGTTACTAAAACTATGTTTTTAAACTTACTTTTCTTAGCTATTTTAATAGCTCTGTCTAAGAACTCTGCTTCTGTAACGCGATAAACTTTCTTATCGACAGGGTCTACCAACTCTATTAAGTTTGAATCAAACGATGTCCTTACAACCTCAAACTTACCGGCGCTGTTTTTTCTGATTGTCACAACTGCGTTTTTATTAGCACGTTGCTGCCTTACAGCTTCTCTTAAAGTACTTTCTGAAACTTCGCCTATCTCAGCAGTATCCCATTCTTGAGCGCCAAAGGCGGCATCATAATCATCTCTTGCTTCTTGGGTGTTATCAAACACTCTAGCCCGATCTGCTTTAGGCTCGTAAGTACCTGTTACGGTTTCTTCACCCTCTATAGTTTGTACGCCTTCTTGATTTTCTAGATCGGTTTCTTGGTCAACCTCTGTTTGAGGGGCGTCCTCAACATCTTTAGGCGATCTTTTTTTACCTTGAGTCAACTTCTCAGCTGCTGCGGTCAAGTCTGCTAGTCCTATCTTTACTTTAGTACCATCAGGTCTAGTAACTGTAATGCTTTTAAATTTACTACCTTTTGCTAGTTCTATAGCGTCAAACAAATCGTCTTCGTTCATTTCACGAATGGAGTCGTCAACGTCTGCATCTCTAATATCAGGCCCTTGCTCTTGTTGATATTTTTTAGCTCTAGTCTCTAATGCCTGCTCAGCAGTCGTTATGTTTATAGAGCCGCCGTCTGGTTTTAAACCTTCCGCATTTTCTATGGTTTGTTGTAAAACATCTTGATTAGTAACTTCTTCAGAAACAACATTTCCATCTGTATCAAAAACTTGCACAACTATGTCAGTCGGGCCTGCTTCAGTCTTGGATTGATTGTATCCAAGTGCTATTGCAAGCGAGCTATCAGTAGCCCTAGAGTTTATAACCTCTTGAACAATGTTTTTATCTGCAGAGATAATAGTGCCTCTACCGGGAATAAATGCGGCGAAAGCACGTTTGCCGTCTACAGTTACTGGAGTGACCTTATTAGGTCGAGCATTAAATGCTGGGTCTGTTCCCGCCTGCCATACTGATTTTTTAGTACTGGTGGGGTCTACCATTGCTTTTAACTGAGCGTTTAAATCGGCTTGCGATTCTGGAGTAGTAGTACTACTAAGTGGGTCACCGTACTGCTCATCATCAACTACGTCGTTTATATCTTTTGTTCTTTTCTCGTCCATCATACGACGAGCTTTATCCATTATATCTGCAGTAGCATCTAGTACCCCCGCTTCCGCTACTTTACGTATACCAGTAGCTGCAACCGTACCTGTAGCACCGACAGGAGCTCCACCAAAAAAACCGCCGAACGCTGCTTCTGCCAATCGAAGTTGCGCGTCTTCAGCAGTGTAAGTGGGATCTAAATCCATTCTATTTAATACGGCTAAGCTTTCTTGACCTACTTCTGTGGCGCCCTCTATAGCTCCAGTCCTAAGTGTATTAGTAGCAACGAGCTTAGCGAAGTCTCCGAAAGTAGAGCTCTCTTTTACAGCTCTTTTTTTAGCTACGTTACCTAGTAGCTTTACTATAGCAACTTCGCCAGCTACGCCTATAGCTGCTTGAGGTAGCCCCAATAACCCAGCTCTAGCCGCTTGCTCTGTATCTAGTTCTTTCCCAGAGTCTAAAGCCTCACTCAAGTTTGAACCAGATAGCGGCACATACTCAGCCGCAAAAGCCCCGCCTATAGCGCCGTTTTTGAAAGTTTTATATAAAGAGTTTGCTAAATCTTTCTCGTCGGGAGTAGCCGTTCCTTTTATAGTCCTGTTTATAGAGTCTCGCCCAATACGTTCTGCGATCTTCCTACTACTATAAGTAACGCCTTTTTTACCTAAAACTGTAGCTACGCCACCAACACCGCCGCCTGCTACAGTTGTAACTAAACTAGGTACAGCTTGGCCACTAAACTTTACAGCTTGCTCAAAAAAACCGCTCACGGTTGGGGCTTCTAGAAACTCACCAAACGTGTCTATGTCTTGCACTGCAAGGCTAGCGTTCTCTTCTAATCTTCTAGCTTCAGCTATGTTGTCAGCTATAGAATCTTCGTCTGACCCTACTAAAGTTTTACTAAGTGCTTTGAAGTATTCAACATCTGCAGCAAGGCCTTCCGACCCCTGCAGCATACCATCTGAAAAAGTTTCAGATATGGTTCTCTTACGTTCTGTCTCGGGGGTATCTTCTGTTACAGAAAAATCGGGAGTCTCGTTATCCAGCACTGACTGAGTAAGCGTTGATATGTAGTCTGTAGGATCGGCCATTTAACCGCTCCTTATTTTGCGTCAGTAAATGGATGACGTTTAGTTACTACTGCCCTTAAAGCCTTCGCTAGATTCTCATCCAAAGATTTCACCTGCCCGACTGATATTTCAGAATCAGTCTGTCTTCCGTACTGATCTGTGTATACATACCCAGTAACTTTCCCTTTAGCTGAATAAACAGGTCTTACTTTAGATATATCGAAGTCTGTTGACTGAATGCTATTTCTAGCATTAGGTCTAAACCACGCGAAAAAAGCTTCGCCTAGACCTGTGTCGCCATCTTCAGCGAGTGCACCAACTGTCGTACTGATCAAACTACCGAAAGCTTTTGACCACTGGTCTTGAGCTTGCGGACTTGTAGTGTTCTCTATTCTAGATAGTAGAGTGGGCAAAAACTGTCTTATAACACCTTTAGCAGTTCGTCTATCAAGATTCTCGTCTTGGAAATTTTCGCCGAAATACACTTTGTTCATACCGGTATAGAACGTTTCTAAGTCGTCATTCAAATTCTCGTATTGCCCTTCAGCCCATTGCCGACTCTCGTTATTTATCTTTCTTAAGGCAATCTTGTTTTTATCTGTATTAATTCTATTAGTCGCTGCGTCTTTTGCGGACATAGATGCTCGGCCCGTCTCATAGATATTATCTATCTCCTCTCGTAAGGCGCGACGAGAAGTTTCATCTGTGGTCATAGACAGTATGACCGCTCTAGCAAGGGCTCTATCTTTAGTGTTAAGACGCGTTAAATCATTTAGCTCTCGTACTTCTTGGTCTTGCATCTTAGTTGTAATTTCTTTAACGTCTTCTTGATTAAGCTGTATCTCGCCGTTTTCTATCTTTTCATCGATCTCTTTTTTTGACTCGGTCTCTAACTGTAAACTTAAACGTTTTAACCCCTCGGATGTGTATGAGCTACCGAGCTCGACATCTAGCTGGTTTTGTACATCTTGAGCATCTTCAGTAAAGCCCCTTTTCAAAAGCTCATCCCTTCTAGTAGCTAAGTTTTTTATCTTCTTAGACGATGCTCTATTCGCCCCTTTTATTAAGGTGTCTTCACGTTTTTGTATGCGGGCCAAGTCTCTTTCATAGTTAGACGGTTTTCGGTCATAAGCCCCTTCTTTAAACGCTTTTGTAGCGGCTTCTTTTTCCGCTTTTAACGAATCAAGTTTTTTCTGGAACGAGCTGTCTCCATCGTCAACAAGTAGTTCATCACGAGCTCTTGATTTAGCAGTTGGTAGCTGATAATAGTCTGGAGTTAGTTCTGCACGAGGATCATCCTCCGACAAACCAGATCCAGCATCGGGTGCTAGCTTAGTAACGTCGGTTAGTATATTGGGGATTTGCAAACTATCTGATATATCAGATTTTATCGTCGATTCTTCATCGGTTTCGTCAACCTCTGCCACAGCGTTCATAGCATCTCTGCCGAGCTGTAAATCGCCGGTAGATGCAACTCCATCTATTATATTGCTAGACTGTAAAATGTTCGCGTATCTGTTATTCAAATTCAAAGCATCGTCTTCAGTTTCTACCATGTTTGCAGTAGCGCGAAACATAGCAGGCGAGATTAAAGAGGAGTTGGATACAACTGTACCTTTGTAATACTGGTTGCCTAAATTTGCTAACTGCCCGGGCGAAAACTTAACTACGTTATCGTCACCGGCAGACGTTGCGTTTTTTGTAATTGGAGCTAGAGCGCCTTCAAAAGTTCTTAAAGTCACTGCGTACCCGCCATTAGGCAGAGGTACTATGCTTTCTGCCACAGAACCGTTAGGGAGTAACCCACTTCTGTTAGCTAAATCTAGCATTACACCAGTGGTGGCGGCATCGCCTTTAGAAATACCGTCCGCTAGTTTTTGCTTATCTAAGCTAAGCATATCTTTCGATAGCAGATTTGATGCGGCTAAATTCTGTATGTATTGATCGTTATTAGCTATAACGCCTTTTTGAGCAGCCGCATCTTGCCTTAATTGCAATTCAGCTTCTAACCGATTTGCTTCTTTAGTTAACAAATCATTACTAAATTTTTGCTGCTTTGATGCTCTAGCGGCGTTAAACCCACCGAGTATAGCCGAGCCTACATCTTGATATGCCACTGCATGTCTCCTTATATGAGTCCCGACATTATAGCGGCCGCACCTAGCCCGCCTACAGTCGAAAACACCTGTGATTTGTGAGCAGCTTTAGCTTGTTCGTAAGCCTGTTTTCTGCGAGACGCGTCTTGCGCGGCATTGCCCAATTGCGTTAAAGACGTTCTATTTATATCTTGACCTATATTTATTAGGTCAGACATAAGCGCCTGATTTGATTCTGCTTGAGCAATTCTGCCGTCATTAACCGCTTGTATGCCCCCAAGTAAACTGCCTGACCTGTTTGCGCTTTGTACAGCTTTCATTTGAGCTGGAGTAAACGACATTCCGTAGCGTTCTCTGTTTCTTTCTGCTACGCCTTCCATTAACGCCGGTGTCCTAGCTGCGTCTTCTCTGGCTTGATCTACTATACTAGTGTCTGTTTGCGCTTTTTCTAAGAGGTCCTCTTCAAAACCCCTATACTCTTTTACGTAGTCTTGGAAGTCCTGTTTAGTTATTTCAGCCTGCAAATCATCTGGATCGGCAGTCCTAATTTTTAGTTCTTCTTTATAGTCTTCGTAGGATAAGCCCATTTCTTTGGCCCTTTTCCTATGAAGTTTTTCTTGCCTTTTTTCACCAATCCTTCTATATGCGTGTGGGGCCAAGCCAGCTGTTAAAGAAAATAAAGACATCTACATTCACCTCCCTACACGTTTTTATTTAGGTTAACGACGGGTTGCGAAAACGGCGATGGGCCAAACAACGCGTTGTTAACGTTCTGACCTAAAGTGTTTGGCGTTGTGCTCATACTACCTGTCGGGGTAAGGTTAAGGTTATTCATAAAATTACCCTGCGACTGCTGCTGCAAAAGAGCGGGAGCTTGTGCAATTTGGCTTTGCGGCATAGTACTAGTAGTAGTGGGCGCAACGCCGCCTTTCATACCTATATATGCACCAGCTATCTGGCCTGCTGCCTTCATTGCAGCCATACGAGCGTCTTGTTTTGCTTTAGCCCTAGTTAGATTTTCGGAAGTCTCCAACTTAGAAGCCAGTGACATGCCAGACTGTGCCTCTGCTGCTTGCCCCCTAGCTGTCGCCAGAACACCCGTCTGCATACGGCCCTTTATGTTTTCTCCCTTTCTAGTGGCTTGGCCGAGCTGGCCTAACATACCGCTAGTCATATTAGCTGCGCTACCCGTGTCTCGGGCTTGGCCAATATTAGGGTTAGACGTTAGAGTTTGCATAGTGTCAGCATTCGCCCTGCTACGAAGTTGTTCAGTAACAGGTATAGTTTTACTTTTGTCGCGCATATCTCGCAACAGCGGGTCGTACTTCTCTTTGAAGTATTTATGCTCTCTATACGCTACCCTTGTAGAAGCTTTTTCTGCTTCACTAGGTTTATACTCTGAACTACTTGGTCCGCTCATACTAACTCTCTTGTATAAAGTACAGTTTCTTTAATCCAACCTTGTTTTAGTAAATAAGGCTCTAATTTTGTAACTGGCGTCTTTACCATTAGTTTACTATATTCAGCTTCTTTTGCCACTGTAGCGAAGAAATCCCAATACTTAATAACGCAGTTATTGCCTAATTCTTTTGCCCACGCTAACCACACAAGTAGGTTTTTTTGTCCGTTAAACCTATCAAACTCCGTACTGGTTATTACAAAACCTTCGGGAGCTACCCAGAGTATGGCTTCACCGGATACGCATTCGGCGTATACGTCTTCGGCTCTAAAAGTTAACTGCGGTTGTTGGGCTAGTATCTCTTCAATGCCCTGTTTAACCCAGTCCCACTCACGCCTAATGTCCGCCGCTACAGGATTAATACTTGTTTCCGTAGTCTCTTGTTCGTCTACGCCATGACCCTGATTTTGCACCTTGGATTCCTCCATAACTTACCTTCCTGTATACGCCTACGTTAGCGCCGCGTGCGTCCTGTTCTGCTCGTACTACATCTTGAGTAAACAAGCTTCCGTATACCCCCGCAGCATTCATATCAGACCAACTAACGTTTGGCATTCGTAATAGTCTAAATAAAGCACCATTTACTATAGTGTCTCTGTAGTTATTCATAACATCATTGTCGCAGGCTGAGCTCGTATGTGTCGGCTTTAATATAGCTCTAACTTGAAACGCTAAAGACGAGTTACTTGCTGGAACTGGTGCGACGTAAAAACTGGTACTAGACTGCTGTACATAGTATTCAGGCTGACCAGTTTCTTCTCTCCATTTGCGTATGCGTTGCTCTAATAACGTGCTGCTTATTGGTTCTAGCTCCTCACCTTCAAACGTTATCCATTCGATCCTGTGTACTGTAGTGCCTGTAGGGGCGTCAAAATCGTATTGGAAAGTATTAGCCACGGCAGACACTTTATCGAGCTCTTTACGATACACTCCCGCACGTTCGCATAAGTCTATAGTTGCAGACCTGATAGCTTTTTCTGCTGTAGAGTCTAGGCAGCCCGGTACGTGCGGTAATACTTCTGGGAGCAACGCTTCGTATTGAATCGCCATATATTAGACTCCCGCAACTGGTTGTATAGTTCTCTCAGCGTTAGGCGTGGTTATTGTGTCTATTTGACCCTTACCCGTCACTGCCTGTTGGAATAACTGATAATGGCTGCCGGCACGTTGCTGGCTACCAGCGAACTCTGCATCTTTCATATATGCCATATACAGGACATAGTTCATTATAGAGTTAGCGTATATGTCAGGGATTGATATGTTATAACCAGTAACCTCGGCCCAGTTAGCACTGTTAGAGGCAGAAGGCGTTTGGTTCGCCAGTACGTTTGAAGGGACTGCTTCCCATATTTTAGAGCCGTGGCTCACTCTGTTACCATCTACGTATGTTGCAGAACTGTCCCAAGCCGTTACCGAAGAAGCCGCAAATACATCTGTAGGGTTTGCAGAGTATATAATGTCTACTTTAACAGTAGCGCCTAATGCGCCGGGGTATACATAAAAATTTCTAGGGTTTGAATCGTTGTATATGTAATGCTTTATAGTTGTAGAGTGGGCCGCGTCCCCACCGACAGTAGCGTTATGCCAGTCAGGAGTTTGGGAGTCTAAAATGTTCCCATCTACCAAACGTATAGAACTGCTGGCGGCAGTGCCTACAACGTTGCGTACTACTTTTAGTAGCCTGTTCCCATTAGCCGGTATACTTTGCTTAGTACCGGCCACTAAGGTTAGCGTCTCATTAACAGCAGACGCATCGGGTTTTAAAAGTGCTATTTCACGTTGTGCGTCGTTAACCCAAAGTACCAACTCTTCGTCTACTGGCCATCTTACCCCAGTAGTATCTTGAAGTACTCTTTGCACCCTGTCTATAATACTATTAACTGACACAGTCATAACTAATTACCCTATAGGTTTAGAGCCGCTTCCCAAGCTGCTTCGCGCTCATCGCTGCGAACAGTTCGGCCTACAGCTTTATTAATGATAGCCGCTTTTGGCGTACCATCTACTTTAAAATCTTCTGGGTTACCCTGCTCTATTAGGTTAGCTAAGCATTCCATTAGAGCTGGATCAAATTCTTCTGTAGTCTCTTCAACTACTTCTTCAAACTCCGCATCTTCTATCTCTTGCGGGGTGACACTGTTTTCGTCATATAGCTTAGCACCCATCTGTAGCGCAATTGTGCCTAATTCTTCGTGGCAAGGGTTTAACTCTCTAACTACGCCAGCGTATAGTCTAAGCGCTTGACCTGATGGATGTGGTACATATAGGTCTTTGTCACTAATAATCTTCATGATATATATCCTCTCAATAAAATCCCCCTCCGAAGAGGGGGGTATAACTTAGCTTATGTATGCAGTTACTGTAAGAGTACCAGCAGCGGCAGTTGCAGCAGCAACCTGTACGTGTACATCAATAGTAGTATCTGTAGTAACGCTAAGCGGGCCTGCAGCAAAAGCAGTGCCAGCATCGTCGCTACTTGAGAAACAGCTAGCAACAGCAGCTCCACCAGTCTTACCGATAGCACTTCCATCTATAATAGCATTAGAAGTACCTGCAGTAGCAGGGGTAGAAGCAGCATGATCGTTGCCGTAACCTACATCAAGGGTTAGAGTAGGACTACCATTAGTATCCATATCAGTAGAAACAACTTGAACACCGTGCAGAGTTTCACCAGCGTTTAGGCTAATTGCTTTGATAACCGCGTTAACTGCTAGGCTACCAGTTGGAACAGAAATAACTGCTTTACGAGTGAAAAGTTGGCCGTTAGGAAAACCTTTGTACTCAGTGTTGCTAGATATTTCGGTTGAAGTTTGTGTAACAGCTATATTTGGCATTTTATATTCTCCAAAAAGTTAGCCCCCCTCCTAAGAGGGGGGTATAAATTAAGTTTATTAAGACTGTAGAGTATCTAAGCAGATAACGCCGAAGTCTTGAACGTCGCCAGTTACGTCGGTGTTGTACTTAGGCTTACGTAGACCGAAGATCTTACCTACAGAGATACCTGATTGGTTACCGTAGTCGAAAGTATCTTCAACCATTTCAGGTAGACCGATATCAGCCATAGCAAGAGCTTGAGCACCGCAGAATAGAGCACGACCGCCGTTCTCATTACCGCTTGCGCCCCACTTAGAGCCAGCAGCAGCACCAGAAGTGTTGTATACGTGACGGAACTCGTGAACAATAACACCGTCAACCATAACGCTTGAAGAACCAGCGAACAATGCGTTGTTTGGACCACGAACGCCAGCGTTACGAACGTTAGCGATGAAGTCAGTGTCCATTTTGAGGTCAGCCATTTGCTGTGGAGTAACGAACATGTGGAATACTTCTTCGCCTGCACCAGCACGGATACCACGAACGTAACGATCTTTAGCTTTAGCTTTCAAGCTAATGATAGCTTTGTAAGACAGCTTTTTATGATCGGCAGCAGTAGTGTCACCAGCAACTAGCGCATGGTCAGTTGTTAGTCTGAAGTGACGATCAGAACTTGGACCAGATACGTCTGAAGCAAACTCAAGATCAGCAAGATCGTGACCAAGAGAACCAGAAGCTTGACGCAATGTACCGTTGTTCTTGTAAGTGTAAGCAACGCCTGAAAGAGTCAAGAACGCTAGTTGGTCAATACGGTCAGCCATTGCATAAGCAAGAGCGTCACGAGATTGCTCACGGAAGTTAACAACAGTCTTTTGATCAGCCATGCGGCCAGCCATACGGTTAGCAAAACGTAGTTGATCTAACTCAATGCTGATGTCAAAGGCGCGTAGCGCTTCTTCGTTGCCTTCTAGAGTGTTATCACCAGTGATACCGTCTCCAGTCATGTCAGCAAGCAAAGTAATGTTAGCTTTAGTGCCTTTTTGAGATTTAGTTAATTCAGTAATACGTTGGACCATAGCGTTAGAGCCAGTTCCAGCGAATTGATTGATGAAAGATTGGTTACGAGCAACTTTCCAGAAGTCACGTGACCACGCTTGTAGTTGAGCACCTGTAAGTTGCCCGAAGTTTGTTAAAGCCATGATAGGCCTCCATATAAATTGACAAAAAAAGTTTATGCGGCACATGCCGCGATTCTTAGCCGACTTAAAGGAGCGGCTAATCCGTAATTCCCGTATCGTGGGACAACGAACTAGCGCTATTTAACGAGACGCGATCTCGACAGGTTTTACGCCTTGTGTAGGCGGGGGTACGTTTTTTACGGCTACGGGCCGATCAGTTATCGTACTGATAGACGAACCTAAGTTAGATACTATCGCAAGTATCCAAACTATGCAAACTAATTGAGGGGATTAGATAGATAATCCATCCCATCCCATAAATCTTGTATTTCTCTGCTAGTACTTTTGACTTGCGCTTCGAACTTATCTACTTTATCTAGTATAAGTTCAGCCTTCTCTACAGTGGTCTGCATCTGTATCACGCTTTCTTTTAAGTCTTTTACTTCTTCTTTAACAGATAGTAATTTTTCTTGCTGCTCAGCAATAGTCTTCAGGTTTACACCTAGTTCTGCTAGCTTGCCCTGTAGCTGAGATACGTCGTTAGCAGTAAGTTCTTGTTCGATTAGTAAAACTTTTTCTTCTAAAGGTACGATGTCGGGTACTTGTATACCTTCAACAGCTTCTAGACGAGAGTACAGACTGCTAGCTGTCCATACACCCCCGCCTATAGTAGACCCAATAGCTAAAACTACGGCGATCCAAGCGCCTTTGAATGTCTGACCGCCTATCTTTAGCTCGCTATCTTCAATACTCATACTCGCAATCTCCTTGAGACATAAAACAATTAAACCCTTGTGCTGTAGGGCCTGTTAAGTAATATTCTGAATCCGAACCTATAGCTAACACATCTGCTTCAGTGACATATAAGTCTAAGCCATAGTTTTGCCCGTTGAGGTAGACTGCAGTTGCGTTGTTTGTTCCCGCCCAACTCATCGATACCCACTGATTGTTAGCTGAGTAGTTGAGCGTGGCTTGCTCTGCAGTGGTGTTATTGTTTTCTGCACCCTGTTCAAGGAAGCTAACTGCTTCTTGGTTCTCGGCAACAGCGATAAACGCACTCGCTTGGTTAGCGTGTGTCTCGATATCATCTATGGATTGATTGTAAGTATCTACTTCGTCTTGTGAAATGGTTAGTACTTCTTGATTTGAAGCTACGAAATCTTGTACAGCCGCTTCTTCATCAGGCGAAGCTGCAGTTTCTGCCATCTCTGCTACTTCTACAACTTGTACCATCTCAACGACTACTTCAGTAAACGTATCGATAGCATTGTCCATAAGATCTAGCTCTTGTGCAGCACGTTCGTTTAGTACATCTTGTACAGAACCATATGGCAAGTACGTACTCATACCCGCCAACGCGTTGTTGTAAGCATCTAGCTGAGCGGTGCTTATGTGAGCTGAGCCTGATAGAGTTCCATCAGATAGGCCTGTACCACTATACGCGTACTGTTGACCAGCACCGACTAGTTTTATACCTCTATCTATCTGATCTACAATAGCAGATGAAGCGTTAATTAAGTTATCAAGTTCAGTCGCGGAGTGAGCTGCGGAACTTATCGCTAACAGACTCACTATCATCATTTTGTTCTTCATTGGATTCGACACCTATACCAAGTACTGCATTAAACCAAAGTTGAGTTTTTGTAGGTTTTCTGCCTAGTTTTCCATAGGCAGGGACAAACAATTCGGGGTCACTTTTCATAAGTAAGTAAGCCCTTTTCCCAACGACCAGTCTACCGCCTTGCTGTATTGGGCACGGCGTTCCTGACATAAACATCGACTTCCATACGACTTCGTCCTCACACATCCTAGCTACTGCTGCTACCTTCATACCTAAGTCTGATAGCAACTTTGCATCTCTTCTGCGATCACAGTTTGGATCGACTTCGTATTCACCGTTCGATATACCAACACCGACAGTTTGCAGCGAGCTTCCGCTGCCTTTTAAGCAGGTGTCCATACCATTGCTCATATACGTAGGGCTGATAGCACTACCAACGGGCATTTCGCTAGATGAACCAGCACCGTTGTATGTGTTACTAACAGACTTATCTTCCGTAGTATTGTTACTCGACACCGTACTGCCATCGCCGTTGAAAGTATTTAAACTACCTTCTTGAGCGTTATCGGCATGGGAAAACCCTGCGACAAACAGTATGATGTATAAATATCTACGCACTACCTGTACCTAGCTGTCTTCTTGGCTACTTTTTTAGGCTGTTTACTAAACTGCTTGCCCGCTTTCGTATCCTTACGTTTTTTAGCACTAGTTTTTGCATACTCTTTTTTACTAAGGGCTTCTCTAGCCTTCTTGGGTAGATATCTTTCGCCCGTAGCTTTAGCGCCTTGGGTACTGTTCTTTCCTGACTTAGTACCCCACTTCTCTTTAGTCCATTTTTTTAGGCTTTTCTGCGATTTTTTAAGAGGCATTACTTCTTACCCTTTGCTTTCATCTGAGCCTTTTTAGACAGGTCTTTTAGGTGGAATAGCTTCACGCTTGTTTTAGTGTGAGACTTATTAGTATGCAATTCACCATTAGGCATCTTATGTGTACTGCCTTTGTGTTCAGTACCATCTCTTTTATAATGTTTAACGCCTTTCATCTATAACCTCCGCCTTTAGCCTTATATTCTTTAGCAAGCATCTGCGCTTTCCTAGCTGACCATTGGCCCGGTTTTCCGCCCTTTCCACCTGCTTTGATCCTGTTAAACAAGTTCTTCCGCATAGTAGGCTTAGTATAGTTACCGGCCTTGTTTACCGTAGATTTTTTAGCGGGCATTAGTATTTACCCATTTTCATCGGTTTCTTTTTAGGTTTAGCTTTAGCTTTGGTTTTCTTCTTAGTGGGTCTACCTACTTTACTACCGTATGTACCTTTACCGTATGGCATAATAGTTTCTCCCTACCATTTTGATTTATTCGCCCAATAAGCCGCAGACATTTTTCCTTTGGCTATATTCTTGGCGTGTCGTGCTTTAAAAGATTTACGTTTTGCTTTCATCCTAGCAGACTCACCCGCTTTAGGCTTACCTGCTGTACTTGCACCCTGCTCGCCGTAGCGGATAGTCTTAATCTTATCACCTTCTTTAGCCACTACAATGTGCGACTTCTTCGGGTGATTAGGTGTCCGTTTCGGTTTATTATAGCCCGACACTCCGGCTCGGGCTAATCGTGGGTCTTTCTTCGATGGCATAGATCACCTCTTAGAGGATATCTCCTCGTAGTCTTTTTAATGTAGCTTCTGGCAACGAGTTAAACTCATCTTCAGTCATGTTATTAATGTCGTACTGACTTTCGCCTTTAGCAGCAGAGCTTTCACCCGGCATCTCGGGCGGTTGTGATTCTGCAGCTTTTAGCTTGCGGCTGACTTCTTTACGCTTCTTAGCCACTTCATCGGCGGCGTTAGGCGTGCTTGCTAATGCTGGAGTCTCCTCTGCATTATCTACCAAATCGTACTCTCGTACAACGAACCTAGCTGCTTTAGATAGTGCCGCTACGGGGTTATCACCCTTCATCATAAATGCATCTCGTAGCTCAACAACTTCGTTCGTCAGAGTTTCATCGTACTGGTCAGACGCCCTGTTAAACTGTGGGAATGCATTCTCTAATTGGCTGGCAGCTTGTTGCAATGCGTTAGCTTCTCTATCTTGTGAAACTGTCTTAGTCATCTTTTGAGTCATTTCAAACTCAATCTGTGCTCTTTCAGCTTTTCGGATTTCAGTTCTAACAGCCGTTGCTTTTTCTACCTCGCCGTCAAGCAAAGCATTTTGATATTCAACTTCTTTAGCGGCAAAGTCGTACTCTTCAGGGGCTTCCTCTTCTGCTGCTTGCGAAGCCCGCATATCTTCTAACTGCTTCTGTAGTTCTTTCTGCTTAGCGAGTACCTCGTCCAGTCTTGACTTAGGGACCATCGGCTTTTTAGCTTTAGGTTCAGTAGGCTTTTCTTCTACTTCAGGTTCTGGTTCTGGCTCTGGTTCTTTTAGAGCTTCCGGCTCCTCCTCAGACTCTGCTTCAGGTTCAACATCTTCTGCAGGCTCCTCGGTCTCTTCTTCGGCCACAACTTCTTCGGATTCTTCGGCGACAGTCTCTTCAACAGTTTCCTCCTCTTTGGCTTCTGGCTCGTCTGGGAAACTTAAGTCAATAGCAGGTGCGTCATCCTCTTCAATTGGGTCAGCTCCCGGCATTACGTCGAACGTAGTTGTGTTTACATTTTCGTCTTTATCATCACTCATATCAATGTCCTATTGGTTGTTGGTGGTTCTAATGTTAGGTATGTCCACCTGTTGGGGTTTAGCTGCTTCTTTCTTCGCGGCAGTCTGCATAGCAGTAGCAGCTATGCGAGTTGCAGCATTAGTTTGAGATTGATTTGTTCTAGTCTGATTAGTAAGCGAGGCAAGTTCCCTACGTAGCATTAACTCTTGCTCTTTCATACCAATCTTAGCTTGTAGCTCTTGCATACGGATTTGCGGTGCGACGCCTGCTGTGTCTTGGGCTTTAGCCATATTGACTGCAGCTTCTGATTGTAGCTTCTGAACTTCTGCTTGCATCTTAGCCAACTCTAGCTGTACTTGCTGCATTTGAATCTCTTGCTGCATAGCCGCTGCTTGCATCTGTTCTTCTGACTGCTCTACACCTGTCATCATGCGTATACGTTTAGCAAGTTCGCCTTTACGAGCTAGATGCGAATACTCGATGATTGCGTCATCAGGAATACTAACACCGACTTGTCGTAGATTAAGAGCTTCAGCGAACTGAACTTCATCAAAGCTATCGCGGGCTGGAGCAGTAGCTACAACAACATCGTACTCGCCTATAGTTAAGTTGTTAATGATTTCACCCTCTGGAGTCATCTGATTAACAACCATTTCTTCGCGTGGCTTCAGGGGGTCATCTTCGTTAGTAACCTGAATAACGCGCTGTTCTGTGTAGAATCCTTGAATAAGATCAAGGATACGTTCTGCTAGATATTGACGCGACTTACGTAGGTTATCTAGTGGCACTTGGATCATAACTGCGCCACGGTTTTGCTTAGCCTGAATAGCTACGCCTGATACTTCGGCACTATCTGTGCCTAGCATTGAGTCATTGATACCTGAGATGCTTTGGATATTCGCTTGTGCTTTTTGGGCGATGCGATCCAAACCAGTTGGGATACTATTAGGGTTGATCTTAGTTGGGGGTGTAGAACCTCTGTTGTATTCAAGAACAAGGCCTGTCTCTGCGCCATGCTCCTCGAGGTCATCTGCCGTCATACCAACCAGTGAGCCTGACTCTACCATCCAGCCACTGTTAGCTGTGGTGTTAACAATGTGTAACTCTTGCGAAGCAATTTTATTTAGCTGCTCTTGCGGTGATAGAAGGTTGCGAACCATACCAAAAGGTTTACCGCGTCTAAAGTAGGCGAAAAACGGTATAATTGTAAAGTCTCGATATGGAGACCAATCATCGTGCAGCACAACGTGGTCACATGTTACTGTCCAACGTACCTTCTTTATCATCTTACTAATAAGGTTTAAGCCGTACTGCTTAGCAAATTTTTTCTTTTTCTGATCTGACCAAGTAGTTGGGGAATGTCTTTGGTCACCTGTATTAGGGTCAACGAAGAAGTCACAACGTGATAGTTTCTTATGTTGACGCTCAATCACTCGAAGTGAACGTACGTTGCGGTACTCATCGTCTCCCGGAACATCCGCCCCGAAGTAATCGTCACTTGGATCAAGGTCACCGAATCGTGTCTCTTCGTACTCAATAGAGTCTCGTCCGAAACTACTGCCGTTCTCAGCGATGAAACGCAAGTCTTCAGCTTTCTTCTTACCGTATAACTCTTCGATCTCATCGAGGGTCATCCACTTGGTTTCAAAGACCTCGTTCCAGTTTTTAGGGTCTGCATCTTTGGCATCTGGATCGATGAGGATGTCTAGTGGGTCTTTGGCAGTGATTCGTATCTCACCTTCGACATGGTCTGAAAAGTCCATACGTGCATCAAAGTAACCACGACCGTCCATAATAAGACCGTCGCTAAATACTTGCTGCTCAACCCAATCCAGCTTGTTACTGTCTGCAATCTGCATATATAACTTAGTAAGGGTATGCGCTACTTCTTCGTCGCCACCTCTGCGTGGTTTGAACTTAATGTCCGCTCTTCGTGATGACTGCTCACCGAGTACAGTATTAATAGTAGGTAGTACTGTATTAATAGTAAGTGCTGGACGGCCTTCTGCTTCTAACGACATTTTGTCGTATTCGTCCCACTGATCACCTGAATAATAGGCGTCACATTTTTTAGCCATATCGATGTAGTCAAGATGGCCGTTGTCTCGGGCTCGTTCATAACGGTCCCACTGCGCTCGTGCTATTTCTTGCTGTTTGGCAGAACTTAGCTTCTTCATATTTTATGCACTCATTGGTGATTTATCACGTTTTGTATTAAACATCGTTGGTAACTTATCTCTCCACGACGGTATATGCTGTACTGGCGCCTCATACGTGGCAAACTCGGTCATCATAAGGCCTAGCCAAGCTAAGGCATCCACCTGATCATCGTGTATCCCATTAGGGAAGCGCAGTAACTCAGCCACTAATGGGCCAGTAAACTGTGCGTCGCTAGGCATGAACACCATACCTTGTTGCATTCTACCTTGTATTGCACGGGCTCTAGCCTCTTTATCCCTACGACCCGTTTTTAGGTCCTTAAAATAGGCTTCGTGTAACCCTCGTTCGCGGACACGTTTCTCCAAGAATGGGCCTAATGCCATCTCAATATGACCTTTCTCAATGCCAATTATAGATGGCCGCCATTCTTCGTAAAGGTCAAGTATCCGTTCTACGATTTCAAATCCGTCAAACTTACCTCTGACAACATCAACAACGAACATATTATCTTCGGCATCTACTCCTATAACCATACCTACTGTATAGTCATTGCGATCACGTTTACCAATTGCCAAATCCCACGCGCAATAGTAACGCATCTCGTCTAGATCCGCCTCTTCATAGTTGAAGTATTGGATCATGTCCCTTGTAAAATAATCACCGTCATCAGCCACTGGGTTCTGCTGATATAGAGCTGACCAATCTCTGGGGCCAACTGCTTTCTCAATTCTAGACAAGGCTACTTCATCGTAGCGCTCTCTATGTAACGGCTCGCCTGCTTTTCGAAACTCTTCATCAACTTCAGCTCTTGCTGGATAGTTGACAACTTCCCACTGTTCGCCGTTATTGTCAGCGGCCTTTAAGAGCCGCCCCGCCAGATCATCATCATGCCAACGAGTAAGGATAACAAGTACGCCACCTCCCGGAGCAAGTCGGGTATAAGCGGTAGATGTGTACCAATCCCAAGAGGAATCTCTAGCATTTTGTGACTCTGCCTCGTCTCTGTTCTTTACTGGATCATCAATGACCAGTACGTGTGCACCTTTACCTGTTATACCACCGCCGACACCAGCAGCAACAAAGCCACCGCCATCAGAAGTAAGCCAAGCTTCCGCTGATTGGCTGTCTGGGTCAAGTCTAGTTGTGAACGCAGTTTTGTAAGTTGGTTCACGCAAGAGTTGACGGACTTTACGACTGAATCCCATAGCGAGCGAACCAGAGTACGAACAGCTAATAAACTCGTGTTGAGGGTGGCGACCAAGATGCCAAGCTGGGAAAGCAACTGAAGCAAGCGTGCTTTTACCGTGTCTAGGCGGCATAAAGAGCATAAGTCTTGGAGACTTTTTCTCAGCGACATCTTTAGAGAATTTTTCAAGACGGTTACAAATGTCTTTATGGACCCAGCCTGCTTGGTAGTCTGGGTTGAATCGCTCAACGAAAGGGAGTAATCTTTTCCTTGTGAGGAACCTGAGCGCGAGTTCTGCTTTTGCTTTTTCTTCAACTGAAACCTCCTCTGCCGTAATGACAGGTTGTTCAACATCGCTTGGTGTCGGTAGTGCTTCTGCATAGTCTGCCTTACAATAAACGCAGACGTTGTCATCTCCCGAGTAAAGCGTAATCGGGTGCAACTTCTTACAACGGATGCACGTTTTCTTTTCTACCACTGTCACCCCTCGGGTTCTAAGTAAGTAGTGTTTTTACCTGCTATTTCTAGCAATTCTTCGTCGGAAAGCCGCTCTAGCTGCTTAGCTGTAGTGTTTAAATTAACATTAACCTGCACAGCGCTTTCTGGAGCGTTCAAACCATGTAATTTAACAAGAGAATCTACCGTGTTTTTCATTTCAGTAGCTGTAGCAGAAGCATTATAGGCTTCCATATACATAGAATGCGCGTTTGTGCGTTCGAATTTCACCTCTTCGCGCATCTGTTCTCTAAAATACTGTATAGCTGTTTGGACATCTGGCTTTTTTGAGGCTTCAAGCGCTGTACTGTAGCTTGCATACCCCGCACCACGTCCCGCTGCTGCTATAGTCATACCACTAGTAATCAACAACACTAGCTTTTCTTGCTGTACTGTCAACGCATTAAGCGAAAGTCCCATGTAAGGTACATGAGACTGGAATTCTGTTCTAGCTGATACTTCGCTAGTGGACGATTCGGAGACCGCCTCTTCGTTTGTCGCTGAGTTCACTGCCAAGTTCGTCATCCAAAAACACAAAAATGGGTGCGTCTTCGCCTAACTCATCGAATCCGCAGCTAACTAAGAAAGGATATAGCGCATCATCGCCATATCCCGCGTCAAAAAGTATTTGTTCAGCTTTATTGGCGTCATATACTAATACTTCTTTGGACCCTACACATAAAGCAGTGCCAATTACAGCTTTATCGAGCCCTTCTATTGCAACCATAGATACTTCCATAGTGAATCTTATCCCAACTTATAATTAATCGCAAGAATGTTCGCTAATTGTCTTAATCCACCAATAAAACATGTCGATTTGCAGACTGTGACGTAATATATTAACACGATAACAAACTAAATGGACGTTATGTGGTTCATATCCTTGATTTTGGTCTAATCTATCTATAGAAGCGTTGAACTCTTTCCTACCCGACCCGTCTCTGTGGTGAGTCATGGCTACACCTGACAACGCGCACTTGCCATTTTGCTTTTCCCACAGATCTATTAAGTGCTCGACAGTTATGTTGAAGTCCATTGTCTTACTGCGATTACTTTTAGAGCTTTGTAGTAGTTTGTTTAGGTACTCTTGATAAGAACTAGACCATTTTTTGCGGCGAGTCGCCTCTACACATTTTTTACATGCGCTGCGTAGAGCTCCTTCGGATATATTGAACTCTGATTCGGGGCGAATAACGTTGCATTCAACGCACTTCTTCATTTCATCCATCGGTCAACTATACACGTATAAATCGGTTTTGCTATTTTTTAGTAAAAAAATTTTAGGAAAAAAATTTGAAAATGTATTTATAAATCGCTCACGCTCTATCTCCCTTCCTGTCTGGCGGTAGCCCCCAACCCCGGACTCCGGACTTGGAACCTTGTATCGAACTTGCTTCACGGAACCTTGTCCCTCAGTAACCCTTTTACTTTTAACTTCGCTCCTCACGTCGCTCGTCGTCAGTGTGTCTTATGAATTTATTATAGGACTTACTATTATGTATCTTATCTTCTTATTATCTTTCTATGTATTACTGTTTGCTATCCCGGTTTACTTATTCGGCTTAACTAACTTCTTAATCTTCGCTGGCTGTCTTACTTGCATCGCTTCATTCGCACAACTATGCCTACATCTAACACTTTATTATGGAGAAAAATCATGAAACTATCTAAAACCTTAGCTTCTTATGCTCTATCAGCTATCAATGCTACTGAATCAGTCGCTTCTAAAGCTACTACTTATACTAAAACTAAACTTGAGGAACACTCTAAAACTCCCTCTCTTCAAGAACA
>Ga0181393_1000081_pt1 | contig 29821 bp, 48 predicted proteins | sample 16SPOviralmetaG_FD_130122 | JGI IMG/M metagenome (GOLD analysis project Ga0181393, IMG submission 130122) | Marine viral communities from the oligotrophic San Pedro Time Series (SPOT) site, San Pedro Channel, CA, USA - 16 SPOT_SRF_2010-10-21 | ecosystem: Environmental > Aquatic > Marine > Strait...
AAATCTGCTCTCGGCGAAGAAGCGGTATCTCAGTATGAGGATAGCGTTGCTAGCCAGATAGAATTATCCAAGAATCCAGTTCAAGCGAGTGGTACACCGTGGAATTAGTCGAAATCATTGCCCTGTTACCTACGTTATCGGTTTTGTGTTCTGCGATTTGCGCGGCAACCCCGACCCCGAAAGATGATGCGATATATGCCAAGTATATCTATCCGGCTATTGAGTACATTGCTTTGAATTTTGGGAAAGCTAAAGAATGACCCAAGAAGAGCGCAATCTGGCCTTAGATGCCCTCGAACGCATCGCAAAACATGAAGAAGTTTGTGGTCGGCGATGGGGTGAGGCATTGACCGAGTTAAAACAACTGCGGTCGGCCACTGACGCTCACGCTGCGAGATGGGAAAAGCTTGCTTGGTTAGTAATCACAACAGCCCTTGCAACGGCTGCAACAGTAATCACAACACATTTTGTGGGGTAAATATGTCCGAACAAAACACGGTGAAGATTCCGACCTTTTTGCTACCAATCGGTGCCGCTGCGGTATCGCTGGCCGTCGCATGGGGAGTTTTACAATCTAACGTAGCTCACGCGACAGAAGACCGCGAACGCATACAAATCATAGCGGAGGAAGCCGCAAAAAAAGCAGCAGCCAACGGTCAAGCGCAAGCAGTGACGGACGCCCGTCTGGACGCTATCGTTGCGAGCCTCGAGAAGCAGGAACAGATCAGCGAGAAAACAAACGAGCAGATCAGTGTTCTGGTTCAAGCTCTTTTGAAGGGACAGAATTAGACCCGTTTCCGTTCTTTGACCCCGCATTAAAGTGCGATTTACGGCGCTGGGAGATGTTAAAAACGTTACATGGCCAAGCGCGTAGGGACGCTGCTATCAAGTGGCTAACCGACGCGCAGCAGACTTGCAGTTTTGGCGCTGCGGTGTACGTCCAAAACAGTTTGGATCGGTATTTAGTCGGGGCGGTGAACCAGCGCATTAAAATGCTTAGCTGGAATTTAAGGGCTAGAGAGGCCGTCCAGACCCAAGTTATTACTAAAAAGCGGGAAATCTAATGCCGGAGATGCTTGTTTATGTTTTGCTAATGTATGTGGGTGGCGTAGAAGAGCCTAACTTCCGAGTACATTTTCGCACTTTAAGCCAATGCGCTAAACACAAAGTGGCGATAGAACATCAGAGCGGTGATGATTTTCCGTACATCTTTCCTAAAACCAACCGCTTTAGCTTGGTCTGCATGCCAAAGATAATTACATCCAAGCAAGCTGGCACCGAAATCATATTCCACGACTTACCTGATGTAGTGGCAGACAAGTAACCTTTTAGCTGTCATCCAATAAGTTATTTGCTAAAGTATCCCCTCAACCAAACGGGGACAAAAATGATCACAATTGATGACGTTGAATATGCTGAAGAAGATCTAACCGAAGAAGCGAAAGCCAGAGTTGAACGCATTCAAGAACTGCAAAAACAAGTCCACCAAACCCTGCTAAACTATGAGGAACTGCAAGCCGCAATGAGTCACCACGCGGCCAAGATCAAAGAGGCGCTTAATGTACCAGTACAATCCGACGAGGCCAACGACTGAGTTTCTATTTATTGAGGCTATTCTGGTTCAGGATTCATAAGCGCAGCCTTTCGCGCCGCTCTATCTATACGCCGCTGTTCTACTTGCTCCGGCAGACCGTACTTAGCAAATCGCCGCTCGTGTACTGTCCAAATAGAGCCCTTGGTTGGAGCGCGCCACAATAATTGCTCGTCATCATTCGGTATATCCGCGCAAGCAACCCTAAAGGCATCGTCATCGCCTTCGATAACGGCTAATTTCGCCGCAGCTATTTCATCCCAGTTACGCTTAACGGCGTCCAAGTACTGCACAAAGAAATCTACAGGGACCATCTTCCTATTGTCTAAGACGGTGGCCCCGTAAAGATCTTCCTCACTTATTTCTTTCGTATCGCTCATACATCTCATCAATTTCGATGGCGTTGATGATTGCCATGATTCGGCCTTTTAGCTTCATCAGTTCTGCAATCTTATCCACATCGTCTAGTTCTTCCCATCGAGTAGGGTATTTGATCTGAACATACCGCTGGTCGATTGACATTTTGTGCGCCGCCGTCAAAACGGTATATCCTCAACCAACTCTTTTTTAGTCGGCATCTCGGTCTTAGGCACTAAGGGCTCGCTGGTCGGCTTCCAAGTATTAACCTCGAAATACCAGCTACCCTTTTGGCTTTCCTTCATATCTATCTTGATTTTGTCAGGCTGAGATTCTAGCCATTTCACAAGATCAGCCGTGTGAATTACCACATTAGCTTTGATAAAGTCCGGCGACTTTTCGTTTGGCTTAAAGGCTCGCAGACCATCCACGAATTGTTTTTCCACTTACATTGCTCCTAGTAGGGTTGAGATAAAAGCTGACACAACGACAGACGCAAATACGCATGTGCTGATAATTTTTTCGGGGCTTATCACGCTCGATTTAGGCGTTTCGACCTCTACCCTTTGGGGTTGGGTCTCTTCGACGGTAACTCGTTTAATTGGGGCTTTATAAGCCGTTGTACGGGCCCTATATCTGCCCTTATCGGTACGGATCAAGAACCCGCGCTGGATGCAGTTATCCAACGCTTTCTTAACCTGTTTTTCACTAGCTTCTTTGTGCGACTTTCTGACCGTCTGCATAATGGCTTTAGTCGTTACGCCTAGATCGTGGCCTTGGACTCTTTCGACCACGATTTTACTGATTCCGTTTTTTGGTAACTTCATGCTGGCCTCGGTAGTTTTTGCTCGTACTGCTCTGCAGTTAGCAATGGCCCGTCACGGTATAGATAGCGAGCTACCCCGAAAGATACCGCTGCGCGTTTGAATGCGTCACTGAATTGACCCTTTTCGCCCTCGATACTGGTTTCACCAGCGCCATCGGATTTAGCGATCCACTGATCGCCCATCTTAATTGATAAAGTACAGCAGCAGTTGCCGCCGATCTCTGAGTAGTGTGATTGCCAACCATCTGGGCCAACTACAGCGTCGAGCCTAGCCATAACCTGTCGCGCATCGACATAGGAAAGCATCTTACCTCCCGGCCCTTTGCGCTCTTTAACTTGATTGGTGGGCCAAGGGCGTTTTAGTTCCCAAGAAATCAGCTCTGCGCTTTTGGTCATATCAGCCTCGGTGAATTTGGGTAGTGGTGAATCTTGAACGATGGCCTCTAGCTCATCGAACACCTCGGAAAACTTCATTAGTTCATCTTTGACCTTCATGGCGTCACCTCGGTAACCGTACCAACAGCATAACCATCTTGATCCGCAATGGTAGAAAAGCCATCGTGGTTTAGGTCGAGTTCGGAATATGACCACTGATTGCGCGGCCTTAGTGTTTCGCCGATTAATCGGTCTAGTTGGGTTAGGCCAAGAACTGAGTGAGTATCTTCGCCAAAGATAACAACATCGAATTCGCGGTCTGCGTCATCGAGTGGTTCTTGGTTGAATGGTGCGCGTGGATTGGCGCGGTCTTCATCGGATCTACAAATCATAGGTTTCCCCTTCTTAGTGTTTCTCGTGATCGGCTTCCCAACCGATACAAGAATAATAAACCCGTTGTTTAGGAAAATAAAGGTTTATTTTTAGTTTTAGCTGATTTAAGATCGCCCGATGGATCAGGAAGTTTTTACAAGAATCAAAAAGTACATTGGGACGCAGCGCGACTTAGCGAAGCATCTCGGTGTACAACCTCAGGCAATCTCGAAGTGGAAGCGAACGCAGATCCCTGCGACTAGGGTGGTAGAGATTGAACGATTAACTGGCGGAAATGTAACTCGCCAAGAAATCAGACCTGATGTATTCTACGGTTGAGCACCGGCCTCCACATCCCCCGAAGACTTCCCACGGAGGTCGGTTGCTCCCCTTATCCAAGCTTCACGAAAGTGGCAGAAACCCTAACGGGCGCGGTCTAATCAGTATTGAACCGTTGAGCGAAACAAATCTGAAGACAATTATCTGGAACTTGCGCGCTATAGGTGCGGCGCGAAATTGAACATCCGTTAACGGTGGCAAAAATCCTCGAATGAGGTGGTCGGGTTGGGTCACACCTGCATATACCGCAAAGTGATTGGATGGAAATACAAGCCAGATATAAAAAACTCCCCCAGATGCTTTAGGCCACCCTACGCACCTATCGGTCGCTATGGCAAAAATTAATTTCGCTAAATAGTAAAATAAAGGTTTACTTTAGTATGTAGGCCATTAAAGTAACGAGTGTCGAAATTAAGTAATAACCAATAGGAGAACGACATGGCCAAGCACACTTACAAAGGAACCTGCCAAGTTTGCGGAAGCGTTCAAGCGATAACAGGCGAAGCTGGCGTAATCGCAAAACACGGATACACCGTAGAATGGGGCTTTTTTAACGGAACCTGCTCAGGATCGCACTCGAAGCCACTAGAGCAAGATAAGTGGCTTACCGAGAAAATGATTAAGCACTTACGAGAAGAAGGCGAAGAAATGGCGGCAAAAACAATCGCCGACATCAAAACAGCATCGCTAACAATTAGAACTCAGCAGAAGACCTACACTTTTAACAAGGAATCGAACATAGAAGAAGAGCTAGGCAACTTTTTTCTAATGTTTGGCGCACCTACATTTGAAGAATTGGCAGGAGATAATCTTGCAGCAATTCACCGTCAAGCCAAGAGCGTATTAGACCACGCCGACTACCTAACCCGCTTAATCGAAAAGCGCCACGGTCAGGAGCTATACCCAGCGCCAAAGCAGCAAGAAGTTGAGCGCATCAAAGAGCTTTATAACAAATACCAGCAAGCAGTTAGCCGGAAAGCAGAACTTACTGCGGAAGGCTGGAGAGCGCGACTCAAAAGATCTTTTGAGGGATACGTTGTAACAGCAACTAGAAAGGTGGCCGCTTAGGCGGTCCCCCTGGGGTTAACCATGAAGACAATTACCGAGCGCGAAGTTACGCAACTTGCAGAGCAAGTCGATATTTTGGAAACGGCTTTAGCTGACATGCCAACGGATCACGCAGACCGATTTAAGATGCGATGCCAAGTAAAATTGGCGCGACTAAAACTTAAAGATGCAGTTTGGCAATTAGCGTGGCAAATCTAATGCAGCTTAGGGATTATCAAAGTAAGGCGGTTGTGGAATCAATCGCCGAACTACCCAAGCACGACGCGATAATACTGCACGCACCAACAGGCTCTGGCAAAACGGTTATGGCTGCGGCTATAGCTGACCACTATCTACACCGACAGCAACGGGTACTTTTCTTACTGCCACGACGCGAGTTAGTGGATCAGACCGCGGATAAGTTTGACGCGATTGGGTATAGCTTTGGCAATGATTACGGAATCATTATGGCTGGCGAAGAGATGACCTACTGGACGTTAGGTTGTCCGCTACAGATAGCATCGAAAGATACTCTACACGCTAGAACTAAAAGCGGCAGGATAGATATGCCAGAGGCTGATTTACTTATCGTCGATGAATGCCATCTATCACTAAGCCCTACTTGGCTAAAGCTAATAAATCACTACAAGGATCGCGGCACTCACGTTTTAGGCCTAACTGCCACCCCAGCGCGGGGAGATGGTAGGGGATTAGGGGAAGCGTATTCGATAATGGTACAAGCGCCAATGGTAGCAGAGCTAATGAACTTAGGGCATTTATCTACAGCTAATTATTACGCGCCGACGCAAGTGGATCTCGACGGTATAAAGATTGATCGCAAAAAGCACGACTACAACGAAACACAATTACAGGAGCGAATGTCGCAGCAGCATATAGTCGGCGATATTGTTGAGCATTGGTTAAAGCTGGCTGGCGGCAGACGGACGGTGGTGTTCTGTGCAGGGGTTAGACATAGCATACTTGTAAGAGATCGTTTTATTGCACACGGCGTTGAGGCAGAGCATGTAGACGGTGGTACAGAAACAAACGAGCGTAAGGCTATTTTCGATAGGTTCAGATCCGGCAGAACGCAGGTACTTACTAACTGCATGGTTGCCACGTATGGTTTCGATCTACCAGAGATGGATTGCGTTGTGCTAGCAAGGCCAACTCAGTCGATTATTTTGCATTTGCAGATGCTTGGGCGTGGATTAAGAACCGCAACCAAAAAAGACAACTGCTTGGTACTAGATCATGCAGGTAATGTAGTAAGGCTTGGCTTTGCCAGTGACGAGGTTCCGTGGAGCTTAGAGTGTAAAGGTAATGTTTATGAGCGAATTGAACGAGAGCGATTGGTCAAAGATGAAGACCGCGAAGGAATTGTTTGTAATAGCTGCGGCCATATTTTTCAAAGCAGCAAAGAATGTCCAGAGTGCGGGTGGCAGTTACCTGAGAAGACAGGTAAAGACATACAAGTTAAAGACGGCGACTTGGTGGCCTACAGCGCGACAGATGGCGCTAATCTTGACGAGGTTAGAGTTTTTTACCAAGAGATGTTGGGATTATGCAAGATGCGCAAAAAGAAAGCTGGCATCGCATATTTCAGAACGCTGGATAAGTATCAATTTAAAGCGCCATATTCTTGGCAAAAATTACAACCGTTACCGCCATCAGATGCAACGGTACGTTACGAAACATATCAACAAATAAAATACGCTAAAAGCAGGGGGCGCAGATGAATAGGGAAATCGACCAGCTTGATCGGATTCTTGATAAGCTAAGTACAAGAATCGAAGAATGGGATGCAGCGCAAAGCGAAGCAGCAGAAGCCGAGGCAAGACTAAAAAGCCAAGAGGCGATGGCCGCTAAAGCGATGATGGATAGCGGCATGAGCGCAGCCAAGGCGCAGCAAGAAGTCCGAGCCAAGGATGAATGGCAAGAAATGTATCTGGACGTTCAGTACAAAAGCATCGCAGCGCAGAAGGTAAAAATGCAGATCGAGCTAGGTAACAAATACTTTGAAGCCGAAAGAACGCGACAAGCTAATCTGCGGGGTATTCGTTAGTGCCGGAAACCCTACGTGCTAAGGCTATGAAAAAGCTACAACTCTTAGCCAGAATTGCAGCGGCAGATGATCACGGTTATGTGGATTGTGTTACCTGCGGTATCACTAAGCACTACAAAGAAATGGACGGGGGCCACTTTATTCCCAAGGGTAAATCTAGCTACTGGGCATTAGAAGTGGAGAACGTTCACCCGCAGTGTAAGGCGTGTAATAACTGGGGCATGAAACACGGCGCAGCAGCACAGGCTTATACAATATGGATGATTGATTACTACGGCAAAGATTTCGTTGAGCATATGCTGGAAACGCAACGCAAAGTGAGGAAGCTATACACGGCTGACTACCGCGATATGATTAAGCAGTTTACGAAAGACATAAAATATCACGAGGCGCGAATATCGTGAGGGGATCATTTAATGCGAAACGCGAAGCATCCCGAAGAAGGTTGCAGCAGGACGTTGAGAAATTTACAGAAAATGGGGGTAGAATCACCGAGGTGGAAGGGTATAAGCCAGTTGAGCTACTCTTCTGCTCGCACTGTAGGACTCGGAAGGCACGCGCCAAGTTTCCGAAGATTACAGGGATGGGGCAGTCAAAATGTTTTGATTGCGTACTGTGAAGCCGCGTCAGATAGCCGCCAAAATGATTAAGGCGATGGATGAAGCTGCTAAGCAGGTCTGGGAACAAGAAAAAGACCACATCGAAAAACAATACCGTAAGGGCTGGAAAGGACTCATTTGGGCGCATGTGACAAATCACTACATGAGGCAAAGCAGTGCAGCAGTATCGAGACAGGTCGGGATTAAACCATGAAGAGTGGGTGGCTGAATTTAAGAGATTGGGTGCGGCAGGATTCGCGCATAAATACGATCTTGATGTCAGGAACGTTTACAAAAAGCGAAGGATGCTTGAGGCGACATTCGGCGACATAAAGAACCCACGCAACCTAGATAAAAACGAACCAGCGAAGCATGTACGCAAAGAAATTAATACCGATGATCTAGTGATGATCGTCGGATCAGATGCGCACTATCAACTGAATACCGTATCAACGGCCCATGTAGCTTTTGTTGAGCTAACCAAAGAGCTACAGCCTGACATGATTATCTTGAATGGGGATATGATCGACGGGGCAAGTATTAGCCGACACCCGCCAAGAGGCTGGGAATACATACCAGCGTTATCCGATGAGATGGAAACCGTACAGCAACGGCTAGAAGAAATCGAAAAAGCAGCGCCCAGTGCCCAGCGAATCTGGACTATAGGTAATCACGATGCTCGTTTTGAGTCACGCCTAGCCAGCCAGATGCCAGAGCTAAGAGGACTGACAGGTACGCGATTGGAAGACTTTTTCCCAAGCTGGTCGATCTATATGTCTATGCACATAAACTTCGGCGACAGGGAGAAGCTAGTCATTAAGCATAGGTGGAATGGCGGCGTTCACGCAGGGTATAACAACGTCTTAAAAGGCGGGGCCAATATGGTTACAGGCCACACCCATCAGCAGGAATGTAAGCCGTACACCGATTACACCGGAACACGATTTGGCGTTCAACTAGGGACAATGCAAGAGCCACACGCGCCAGCATTTGAGTATGCAGAAGATTCCCCGAAGAACTGGGTCAGTGGCTTTGCTGTAATAACGATCCGAAATGGCATATTAATGATGCCTGAGTTTGTAAGAGCGCATAAGCCGGGGACTTACGAGTTTAGAGGCGAGTTGAGGCAGATAGATGATGACTGAAGTTTATCCGATAGATTTAATCGTATCGCGGCGAATGGGATATCTCGATGGTGAGATAATCAAAGAGGTTACGGCATTTGCTGAAACGCAAAACATAGAAAATTTGCACAACGCCCAAGCGCATCTTGCTAAACTGATCGAGCGCGAAGAATTCAAACGCAAACAACAAGCAGATTACGAACAAAGGGTGGGATACTATGGTGAACATTCTGATTGAAGACATGCAGCCGGGGACGATAATCACAGTAATTTGCGAATATCAGGGAGAGATCGAGGGGCCTGATCCTAGCGAAGAAGCCCCCGAAGACGAAGAAGAGCAGGTATTAAAACTTGTCGGCGAGCCGATAAGGACAGGTCGGGCGTAACTCTTTGAAGTCAGGCCAGATGCCGTCGCAGACGTTGGTCATGTATTCGCTTTCTTCGAGCAATTCATCGTTGAACGACATTGCCGATGACCACATCATCAGCACGAATAGAGCGCCTATCAATAAAACGTAACGTAATCGCATTATAAAACCCCCGAACGGATGAAGCGGCGAACCGCGTTGTAGATTGTGCTTTGAGCCAACCCCATCTCACGCGAGATAGCAGCCTTTGTATAGCCTTGCTGGTATAGCTCACCAATGCGGTCGATTTGTGCCTCGGTCAGCTTTTTAGGTGCTGGCCTATTGCTAGAACGCCCGTACATATCGGGCAGCTTTTTAAGCGCCTGAGTAGCTCGGTAGAATGTGTCGTTCACGATGCCTCCAAAGTCGTTTCTAAATAATCAAAAATAAATTTATCCAAAGATCCTTGGTAGAAGGGGTCAAATGTATCTCCGAAATCGCCTTTTCGCTTGTAAGCTATGATTTGCCACTTTCTTTCTAAATCCATAGAAAGATCATAGCGATATTCGGTATCAGAGTGCGTGCCGTGATGACTTATCACTTCGGATCGCTCGTTTGCCCAAAGAAAGCAACTTAGAAAATTTCGATTGGTTTTTTCTTGCAGTAACTGCGCTTTGAGAAAGTAATGAGCTGCGCCAGCAGCATACCCATCGTGATGGATATAGAAAGTTGTTGTGCTAAAGCCGCTTTTGATTTGATAGGTTGCTCTTGTGGCCATGTCGTTTTCCTTGGTTGTTAAGTCTTAATTGTTTCAACGGGTTCATAATTACAAAAAACCAATCAAAAGTAAACCTTTCGTTTAGGATAGCAAAAGGGTTAAAATACCCGATTTGCTATGTTGAGGTAACATGAAGACTGTAAAACTAGAACGGCTGGCGTATTTAGAGGAAGGGACATTCGGTGAACTGACATCCGATTGCGGGTTTCACTGTTACACTGTAGAGCGGCCTTGGTTAGATAACAAACCTTGGGAGTCATGCGTCCCCGAGGCCAGCTATCAATGCCAGCCATTTGACGGTAATAGGTTCAAAGGCGTCGTTGAGCTAACTAACGTGCCTGATCGCAGTCATATCCTGATTCACGCGGCTAACTGGCCTAAAGAACTACACGGCTGTATCGGATTGGGTAACGGATGGGAGATTACAAAAACTGTTCCGATGGTTTACAATTCCAAGGCGACCTGTAGAGAATTCTTTGCAAAGGTCGGTAAAGAGTTTATTTTGACCATAACGAGCAAGAGCGCGATTTTATGGGAATAGGCATAGTTAAAGATCTAGTCGGCCCTGTAGCGGGCATCCTAGACAAGTTTGTCGAGGATAAAGACCAGCGGGCGCAGTTAGCGCATGAAATCGCAACGATGGCCGACAATCACGCGCAGGAACTAAGTCTAGCGCAGATCGAGCTAGCCAAAGTCGAGGCTGGCGGCAACTGGCTACAACGAAGTTGGCGACCTATGATCGGCCATATCTGTTGGATTGGGTTGGCTTACAACGTAGTAGTCTCGCCGTTTCTAGGCATTTGGTTGCCTGTTCCTGAGATACAATCGGATCTGCTGTATCCGGTTCTATTGGGGATGCTTGGAATGTCAGGCATTCGCGGATATGAGAAAGTGAAGGGCAAAGCTGGTGGCTAAGGTTTCCGAAGATTCAGAACTGACGATACCGCTGAAAAACTTGCTTAGTTTGGTCGGAGCAACGGCTGTAGGTGTTTGGGCATACTTTGGTATCACTGAACGCCTTGGCTTGTTAGAGCGCGAACAAGCTATGATGATGGTCGAGGTTGAAGAAAACGACAACTGGATTGACAACTTCACGCCCCCGCCAGAAGTGAACGCCAGCGTTCAACGGGTCAGGGAGCTAGAGTTGCAGCTTGTTGAGATAAAGTCGCGGCTTAAATTCTTGGAGGCAGAAAAGTAAATGCGTGGTGTATTACTGTTTAATCAAGATGGCACGATATACGCGGGTCAGGTTCATACAATGCCGAATGGCGAAGTTCATACAGGAACCGCCCATACAGCAGCAAGCAAGCGGGTCTTTTACTATTCAGACCTGCCCCCGCCTAGTCGGATCAGAGCGTTAGAAGCTATGGTGGAGCGTCACGACAACCCTAGTAGAACAAACGGAAGCCTAAACAACTGATGGCAAGACCATTGATCGAGATAGACTGGGATCAAGTTGATACTATGTGTGAGATACACTGCACTGGCGAAGAACAGGCAGCGGTTCTCGGCGTTGACTATGACACGCTCAACACGGCGTGTAAGCGCGAGCATGGCGTCGGTTTTTCGGACTATTTCAAACAAAAGAGCGCAGCGGGCAAAATGAGCCTCAGACGTAGGCAATACACCAAGGCAATGGACGGGGACAATACCCAGCTTATATGGCTAGGAAAGAACTGGTTAGGCCAAATGGATCAGCCAGAAGCCGCACCGATAGACTTGCAGCCCATAGTTATCGAGCGAGCCGATGAAGCTAACCAAGCCTCAGGATGATATATTCTTTAACGACTGCCGTTTTCGGGTAGTTGTTGCGGGTAGACGATTCGGCAAGACGTTCATCTGCGTTTATGAGCTACTGCGTGTTGCTCTAAGCGATAAAGGCAAGAATTGCTGGTATGTTGCCCCGACCTACAAAGCAGCCAAAGAGATCGCTTGGACTATGCTTCTAGATGCTATACCTGATGGGTACATAGAGCGCAAAAACGAAACGTCACTCACGGTAACACTACGCAACGGGTCAACCGTTTCACTAAAAGGCGCTGAGAACCCCGACAGTCTGCGGGGTAGGGCGTTAGATTTTGTTGTGATGGATGAGTTCGCCGATATGCGACCAGAAGCGTGGTACGAGGTACTACGGCCATCGCTATCAGACCGCAAGGGGTCAGCGTTATTCATTGGAACACCGAAAGGGCGCAATCACTTCTATGACCTATGGACTAGGGGCGTTGACGGTTATGAGTCATGGAAAGCGTTTCAATACACGACAATCCAAGGCGGCAACGTAGAGTCTCAAGAGATCGAGGCGGCGAGACACGACCTAGATGAGCGCACGTTTCAGCAAGAGTATGAGGCGAGGTTTGTTAACTACAGCGGGATCATTTACTACGGCTTTAACCGTGAGCAGTCAGTTAAGACCTACAAAGGCCCAATCGAAGACTTACATATTGGGATGGACTTCAACGTCGATCCGATGTCGGCTGTTGTATGCGTTAGGCATGGCGGGGTAGTACACGCGATTGATGAGGTCGTGATGTATGGCTCGAACACTGATGAGATGGTCGATGAGATCAGGCAGCGTTACAATGACAAGCCAATCACTATCTACCCAGACCCAGCATCGGCGCAGCGTAAGACATCCGCAGGGAGTCGAACGGATCTGAACATACTGCAAAACGCGGGCTTCAAGGTTAAAGTTAGGACAAGACACCCGGCGATTCGTGATAGAATCAACGCGGTGAATAGCAGACTGCTATCGAGCGAACAAGAGCGGCGGCTATTTGTTAGCCCCAACTGTAAAAACGTAGTCAACAGCCTAGAGCGTCAAACGTATAAAGAAGGCACCAGCCAGCCGAATAAGGATGACGGGTTCGACCACATGAACGATGCACTAGGTTATTTGATCGAGTATATGTTCCCGATTCGTAAGGAACACGATGTACCGCAGCCGGTGAGGTGGAGTTAATGCGATTTCTTGAATACCAGCATCCCGATTATGATCAGAATCAAGAGCGATGGGAGCTGTATTTGCGCTCATACATGGGCGGTGAGGATTACCAAGCAGGTTCATATCTGACTGGGTATCTCAACGAATCAAAAGACGATTACAACCGTCGCATCTCACTCACTCCGGTAGATAACCACTGCCGAAACATTGTTCACATCTATTCATCGTTTCTGTGGCGTGTGCCGCCGGTCAGAAGTTATAACAGTCTGGCGAATAACCCCGCGCTGCAATCATTCATCAGTGACGCTGATCTTGATGGCATGAACTTTAATTCGTTTATGAAGCAAGCGCAGATATGGTCATCGGTTTATGGGCACGTTTGGATTCTAGTTGATAAGCCGCAAAGCAACGCGCAGACACGAGCCGAAGAGCTAGATCAGGACATTCGACCCTACGTAACGCTATTCACGCCTGAAAACGTATTTGATTGGAAGTATGAGCGCACTCCTAGCGGGCGGTTTGAGCTTACATACCTAAAGCTGCGTGAGTCAGTAGACCGTGAAGATGCTACAACGACCGTTAGTTATTACAGGCTGTGGCGCAAAGACACCATCGAGTTCTGGAAAGATGACGGCCACGCTGAGACAAAGATTGAAGAAGTACCCAATCCATTGGGCAAGATCCCGGCGGCATTCTTACCTGCTGCGCGCAGTGTCGTTCGAGGCGTAGGCATTAGTGATCTAAGTGACGTTTCGTTAATGCAGAAAGCCATCTATCAAGAGTTAAGCGAGATCGAGCAGCTAATTAGAATCAGTAATCATCCGTCACTGGTTAAGACCTATGACGCAGATGCGAGTGCTGGCGCTGGTTCGGTTATTAACTTGCCCGAAGATAGTGATGCAGGACTGAACCCGTATCTGTTACAACCTAGTGGTCAGAATATCGACTCGATACGCGAATCAATCAAAGACAAGGTTCAGGCTATCAACCGAATGGCTCATATGGGCGCAGTACGAGGAACCGAAGCAATTACGCAATCAGGCGTAGCGATGCAGACCGAGTTTCAAATGCTTAACGCAAAACTATCTGAGAAGGCTGATTTGTTAGAGTTAGCCGAAGAGCATGTCTGGACGTATTTCTGCAACTGGCTGGGCGTAACCCCTGACGTTGAGGTGTTCTACCCCGATGCGTTTGATCTACGCGATTACGACAAAGAGCTATTGTTCTTGCAGCAAGTCAGAGCCAGCGGTGTACCGTCTACTACTATGCAGCGTGAAGTTGATAAGCAGATCGCCGATCTAGTGTTAGACGATGAGAAACTAGCAGCGGCGCATAACGAGATAGAAGCCGAGACGCGAGTTATAGGGCAGTTTCCCGTACAGGCTGAGTAATGGCCGCAAATGACGATTACGCGGATTTCCTAGAACGCCTGACTGATGAACATCAGCGTCGGATGGCTGGGGTATTGCAAACCCTAGAGGGGAACATAACGTCATACGTTAACAGCGCTCCTGATACTGACGGTAAGTTATTCGACCTAGAATGGTCGGTACAAGCTAGACAAGAAGTCCGTAGATTGATGGAAGTGGATTTCCTGTCTCAAGTGCAGGGTATCATTGATGAGTATGTAGACGTTGCCAATAGGCAGTTTGCAATGCTGTCCCAATTTGGGACTTTTACGCGAGTAGCGCCCGAATCTATAGCAGCGTTACAGCAGCTATCGTTTCAAGGTTTCCAAGCAATAGCTGATCAACAGCTAGACACCCTAGCAACTGGGATATACCAATCCACACTGACAGGCCGAAGCAAAGCGGATCTGATCGTTGAGTTACGCGGACAAATTAACGGCGTATATCAGCAATCCGATGATGAAGAAGCTAGGCAACTGGTAGAAGTAGCACAAACAGCTACCGGCAAAAGACAGCAAGATGCAGTCGATAAACTGCACAACATCTATGCCCGCGACCGATTGGGTAACAATATGCGTCGTTATGCCACGCAGATGGCCAATGACAGCCTAGCCCAGTACAGCGCGTCGATAACTAAAGCCACCGCTAATGAAGCCGGTGTAACTAAGTTCAAATACTATGGCGACGTTATACGAGACAGCCGACAGTTCTGCCGCGACCATGTAGGAAAGACGTTCACAGAAGATGAAATCAATGACATCTGGCAAGGTTCTTGGGCTGGCAAGGCACCGGGCGACCCTTTTATCGTTCGGGGCGGGTATAATTGTCGACATCACTGGTTACCGATAGTGGAGTGACATGAGTAAAGAACTAGATCGCGCAGCAAACCTATGCGCTAGAAGGCCCATCCCGCCAGCTATTCGACAACTAATCGAACCGCTAGAAGCTGCTGCACCGGATAGCGAGGTTGATGACTTCAAAGAATTACACGCAGTGATTGATGAATTGCTACCAATTGAGAACCCTAAAGGGAGAAAGAAACGTGCCAAGTCATTACAACAACCCGCAATCGAAGATGAAAAAGAAAAAGAAGAAGAAGTCGGGCAAGAAAAAGTAATGGATTGAACATAACTCTATGGGTTACACTCGGCGTGTTACTCATTAGAGGATAATCGTTACATGAGCGAAGAAATCATGGATGAAGGTGTCGAGACTGAGGCGACCGAAACCACTCAGGAAAATAAGACGTTCACGCAAGAGGAACTAGACCGCATTGTTGCTGATCGCATAGCGCGAGAACGCAGGAAAGCGGACAAGAAACTCGAAGGTATCGACATAGATGAAGCCCGTAAACTCATGCAAGAGCGTGAACAGGCTGAAATAGAACGCCAGAAAGAACGCGGCGAATTCGAGTCGATCCTAAAGCAGACCGTCGAGAAGAAAGATCAAGAGATCACGGCGTACAAGCAGAAGCTACAACAAACACTGGTCGATGGATCATTGTTAAGCGCAGCGAGTAAGCATGACGCAGTATCGCCTGATCAGGTATCGCAGTTACTAAAGAACCGAGTTCGACTAGCCGAGGACGGTGGGGTCGAGGTACTCGATGATTCTGGAACACCGCGATATAACGGAAGCGGCGACCCGCTATCGGTAGATGAGTTTGTGGTCGATTTCCTAACGGCTAATCCGCATTTTGTTCGCGCCTCTGGTGGAGGGGCGGGCAGTCAGGGTAACGCTGGTGGCTCTACTCCGAAGCCTGTATCGGTGGCTGATATGGTCGAAAACTGGAACAGTGGCGGTAAGGAAGCATATGCCGCGCTGAAGAAAGCGAAGTGACCGAATTAACCATTTTTTAGTTTTGGAGAAACACAATGGCTGCTACTACTAGCACAACCCTAGACGATCTATTTGTCAACATTATCGCTCAAGCCCGATTCACTGCTGAAGAGCAGTCTTTGATGATGGGCCTTGTAACTCGCTACGACATCGGCGCTGACGCTGGTAAGACAATCCAAGTACCTAAGTATCCTGCGATTGCTGCCGCTGATTTGACCGAAGGCACTGATATGTCTTCTACAACTGTAAGCACTAGCTCAGTAACCGTTACGGTTGGTGAAGTTGGCGCTCAGGTTGTATTGACTGACGTTGCTGCAATGGGCGCAGGTAATCCTGCTGAAGAATTGGGTACGGTTCTCGGTAACGCAATCGCCACAAAGATGGATGTGGACTTGATTGCATTGTTCGACGGCTTTAGTTCTGGTTTAGGCGGTGCTGGAACTGAGATCACTGTAGCTGACCTGTTCAAAGCTGCTGCAACTCTACGCGCTGCGAAGGTAACTGGCCCAATGGCGGCTGTTGTTCATCCTTTCCAAGCGTATCAGTTGAAGGCTAACCTCACTAATACATTCGCTAATCCGAATGGCGGTGACGCGCAGAATACTGCTATGGTAAATGCTTATGTCGGCACAATTGCTGGCATCGATGTTTACGAGTCTGCAAACATCACTGTTGATGGTAGCGATGACGCTAAAGGCGCTGTATTTGCACCTGAAGCACTCGCTATCGCTATGAAGCGCGACTTCCAAATTGAGCCACAGCGTGACGCATCACTGCGTGCGTTTGAGCTTAACGCTACTGCCGTTTACGGTGTTGGCGAGTTGGATGACAGCTTCGGTGTTGAGATGCTTTTCGACTCAGCACTCTAAGGCGCACCTTGGGACAGCCCCGCTTCGGCGGGGTTCGTTTCATAGAGGGGACAATATGGCGATTAGTTATCGAGGCGAGCGATTCGAGGGCTACAACAAGCCCAAGCGCACACCTAAGCACCCAGACAAAAGTCACGCAGTCCTAGCGAAAGAAGGCGACAAGGTTCGTTTGATTCGTTTCGGACAACAAGGTGCAGATAACAAGCCACCCCGTAAAGGCGAAAGCGAAGCCGATAAGGCGAAGCGTAGAGCGTTCAAAGCTAGATTTGCAGATCAGATCGAGAAGGGACGCAAAGACAAAACAGCATCAGCCGCATATTGGGCTGACAAGGTGAAGTGGTAATGGCGTTTTCACAAGATTCAGACTTGGTGGCATTGATACCCGATATTCTGGATTTCGGGATTACTTCATTTGCTACTGAACACGCAAAGGCTGAAGCCGACCTGATTAGAACTATTCGTAACGAGTGGTGGCATAAGAAAGGTATCGGCGGCGAGATGAATTCGGCTTATTTAACCGACTCGCAGTTTACCCGCTGTAACAGCTACTTGGTTTTGTGGAAGTACGCATTACCACAGCTAACCAACTGGGTAGACGGTGACCGATTCAAAGAGATGCTAGAGTTCTACAAGATGCGCTATGAAGAAGAGATTAGCGACATATTCAAAGATGGCATCGAGTACGATGATGATAACAGCGGCACCATTGATGATGATGAGAAAGAAATAGTCTCATTCGGTAGGCTGGTTCGCTAATGGCTCAGAGCGTTGGATTACAGGTAACGACTACCCCCAAGGATCTGGCGCAAGTTTCAAAGAAGGCCCAGAAGGGTATTTTGAAGGGCGTACCAAGGGCTGTGCTGCGCACTGGCGTACACGGCATGGGTATCATCAAAGAGCGTACAGCGGACGGTAGAGGCTATCTGGGGGCGTTTAGAGCGTATTCTCCAGAGTACATGGCGACACTATCGAAAGAAGGCAAGCCAACGTCCCCTGTTGATCTATTTAATACTGGCCAAATGCTTAGGTCGATGCAGACTAGGCGCAAAGATAAGCGCACTTCTGAGATATACTTTGACAACAAAGAAGCGGCAGAAAAGGCGGCGATGAATAACAAGTCGCGCCCGTTCTTTGGCTTCAATCGGCAAGAAGAAAAAGCATTAGGCGTATTTTTTAGGAAGCAACTGTGAGCGTTAGAGAAAACATTGCGACCAATCTGGTTACATCACTACAGGCCATCACGACGCCCGTAGCTGTTAAGTATGTAACTCGTGAACCGTTCGAGTTCGATAAGTTAAGTAACGCTCAATACCCTGCGATTCTTGTTAGAACGCAGAATGAAGATCGTGAAGATTCGACAATCAAGGGCACGTTAACGCAGCGATTTGGAACAGTTGATTATCAACTAGTCTGCTATGTAAAGGCGTCGGCCATTGATACAGCAAGAAATAACATCATCGAAGCGATAGAAGAGAAATTGGACGTTGATAGAACGCGAGGCGGTCACGCGATTGATACGCAGATCGTAAGTATTGAGACAGACGATGGTTCTATACATCCCGTCGGAGGTGTTATTATAACGGTACGGATTGAATACCAATTCACCAGAGGCACAACTTAGAGGATTTCTAAATGGCTACCACAAAAGGTTCAAGCGGCGTTGTAAAGCTCGCTGTAAGCGGCGGCACTGTTGCTGCTATGGGTGAGGTTAGATCCTACACCCTCACACAATCTGCGGACACAATCGAAGACACCACAATGGGTGATACTTCGCGCACATATCAATCATCTTTGAAGACGGGCACTTTATCTGCCGAAGTCTATTGGGATGACGCGGACGCAGTACAGCTAGTAATGGACGCTGCGGCTTCTATTATCTTCGAGGTCTACCCGACAGGAACAGGCACCGGCGAGAAGTATTACACCGGCGGCGGTGTAGTAACTAGCAACGAAATCACTGCATCATTCGACGGAATGGTTGAGGGTTCGTTTGAAGTACAAATCTCAGGCGCGGTAACAGAAGCAACAGCATAGGGGTAGCACATGGGTCTAGCTAAAGAGCTAAGAAACAGACGCACAGTAAACCCTCGCAAGATAAGTGTTGACGCATGGGCTGACTCGGAAGGGCAGCCCTTTGTTATGTACTGCTTTCCGATTACCTGTTACGACTTAAACGAGTTGCAGAAGAAGCACCCGAAATTCCTAGAGAACACAACGGTTGCTGCAATGGTTGACCTGATCGTTATGAAAGCGGCGAGCGAAGATGGCGAAAAGCTATTTACTGCCGCCGAGGATCGGGTTGACCTGATGGGCGAAGAGACTGCGGTTATATCCGAGATTGCCAATCAAATGTTTGCCGAAATTGAATCGGTTGAGGATGCGGAAAAAAACTGATGTCCGATCCGTCGAGGATGAATCTCATATCCTTGGCTGATCGGTTACATAAGACAATAGAAGAGGTTGAGCAGATATCCGTTAGCGAATTTAACGAATGGCTCGCCTACTTCAAGATCATAGGCAAAGACGATGGCTAATCAAGACGTTCGCATTTCGATCAAGGCGGTAGATAAAACCAGAGCTGGTTTTTCATCCGTCACGAAAGGGCTGAAGAGCGTAGCCGGGGCAGTTTTCAGTATGAAAAGCGCGATTGCTAGTGCTGTAGGCATTGGCGGTATCGGCTTGATGATTCAGCAATCCCTAAAAGCCACTGATGCACTCGCAAAAACTGCTACCCGAATAGGTACGACCACTGAGGCATTAAGCAAGCTGCATTTCGCGGCTGATCTTACAGGCGTATCCACAGATACCATGAACATGGCACTACAGCGGTTCACTAGAAGAACCTCTGAGGCTGCGCGTGGTACTGGAGAAGCGCGTGGCGCATTACGTGATCTAAACTTAAATGCTGAAGATTTGCTTAGATTGCCGCTCGATGAGCAGATGATCAAGCTGGCACAAGCGTTTGATGAAAACATTGATCCAGTTAATCGAACCGCTACGGCGATGAAGTTGTTTGACTCGGAAGGTGTGGCATTACTGCAAACCCTTGATGGGGGCGCTGAAGCCTTGCGAGGGATGTTCACCGAAGCTGAATTACTCGGCTTGGTAATGGATACCAAATTATCCGCTGGCGTAACAGAAGCAAACGACAGCATTACCAGATTGTTTGCTGGTACGAGAGGGTTAGTTCGGCAGTTTACGGCGGCGCTGGCCCCAGCAATAACCGCTGTGGTTACGGAATGGCACAATTATGTAGCGGGCTTGGCCGAGGCAGAAGGTGGCTTTAAGAATCTCGCACTAACGTTTGCGACAGATGTTGTGTCGGCGCTACAGCAAAGCGTCCAATCTATCGCCAATGTGGTCAATTCGTTTATAAGAGGCTTCAACGCAATCAAAGAAGCCTATGCGGGATTCATGGACTTCATCGGCAAAGGCGATGGCACATTTGAAGTAACCGCCGAGATAGATGTTTCTGAATTTATAACCAAGCTAGAAAAAGTCAAAGACAAAATAAGCGAGATTCAACACGGTGTAAAAGAGGTCGAAAAAGCTACGGTACAGGCTACAAAGCCATCGCTTTGGGCGCAGTTCACCGAGGCAGCTGGTGGCGCGTTGCAGAACATCCGAGATGAGATCGGCAGCACTCAGCAAACATTTCAAGCAATGGAAAAGACCGTCGAGGATATTGCTACAAAGGGCATGAAAGACCTTACCGATGGTTTATATGATGCGGCTGCGAGCACAAAGACTCTAGGCGAAGCGTTTAGAAAGATGGCTGCTGGTATTCTGGAAGATCTGACCAAAATGATTATCAGATATTTGATTGTACGTCCTTTGTTTGGAGCGATTACAGGCGGCGCATCAGAGACGTTTACAGGCAAGGCGATAGGTGGATCGGTGCAAGCTGGTAGCCCGTATATGGTCGGCGAGCGTGGGCCGGAAATGTTTATTCCTAATTCATCGGGGTCGATTGTTCCTAACGATAAGATGGGCGGCGGTATTACTGTCGTGAATAATGTTAATGCGTCTGGCGCTGGCCCTGAGGTGGACTTAAAGATCCGAGCGGCTATGCAGCAGACATCGCAGCAGACTATTCTATCCATTCAAGATTTGCTGCGTAGAAGGCGCTTCGTATGACCACTTACTCATTCCCGTCGATAACGCCATCAAGCAGTACGTTTGAGCTAGTCAGTAACACTAGAACCTACCGATCACCGCTGACTAATGCGGTTCAGACTGTAGGGCGCAAGGGTTCGTTATGGCGAGCCACGTTACAGTTCAACAACCTTACAGGCGCAGATCGCGCTGAGATGCAAGCGTTTGTTACTAAATTGAACGGCCAAGAGCATCGGTTCACGCTACATGATCACTCATACACCCTTCGAGGCGCAGGTGGCGGCACGTTAAGAGTAAACGGCGCAAGCCAGTCTGGTTCTAGCTTGGTTTGTGATGGCGCGACTGCCAGTGTTACGAATTACCTCAGAGCGGGCGATTACGTTTCGTTTAGTAATGAACTGCATATGGTCACGGCTGACGCTAATTCTGACGGTTCTGGGAATCTAACCCTGTCACTGGCACCGCCTATTAGAAAACAACCTGCCGACGATACGATTATTGACTACACTGCTCCGGTCAATGGGGTATTCATGCTCGCTAGTCCAGCATCTTGGAATAACCAACCCGGCATCTTTTCTAGCTTTACTATCGAGGCAATTGAGGACGTTCTAGCGTGAGCAGAGACTTTCCAACAAACGTATCCAATGCGCTGGTTGCTAATCACGTTGCCACGGTTACGTTCATTAAGCTGGAGTTCTCATCAGGTACTTTATACCTGCACAACTCAATCGGAACCTACACTTGGGGCGGGCAAGACTGGCTAGGGGTAGGCGATCTTGGTGAAATATCCGCCATAGAAGAAGGGGCCGAAGTCAGCCCATATAAGATTACGTTAAGCCTGTCTGGTATCGACTCGACTATCAGTAACGCGGCGCTGAATGAAGATTACTACATGCGTCCGGTTACGTTGTATATCGGGGCGCTCGATGCAAATGATGATCTCTTAGCCAACCCAACGGAAATATGGGCTGGGTTTATGGATCAGATGAACGTATCGCTAGGCGCTCAAAGCGGCGATGACATAGCACTGATAGCTGAGAGCGAATTAGCGAAGTTTGATCGCGCATCAAATCGTAAATATACCGACGCGAATCAGCAAACCGCATTCTCTGGCGACCTATTCTTTGGGTTCTTGAAAGATATAGAAGGGGCCAAGATCCAGTGGGGTAGCGCTGGCGAAGAAGGGACTGCGGGGCGTGGTCAAGACCGACACCATACTGAACGCGAGAATCCCGGAATGTATCATTAGTTATGAAGGTATTAGCCGCACTCAATAAGTGGCAACGGCGCGAGTTCAATTATGGCGATGCTGATTGCTGCCAGTTTGCAGCTTTTATTGTTAAAGACCTAACTGGGCAGGATTACGCTGCCGATTTTCAATATAATAGCGAGCAAGAAGCCGACAACATCGTAAACGGTGATCTTAAAGGCTTGATCGTGTCGATTCTGGGTGATGAGTCAGACCAACTTAAAGATGGCGACCCCTGCTTGATTGAGGTTCCTATCGTTGGTCAGCTAATGGGCGTAAAGCTGGGTGATAAGATTGTCGCCCTAACGCAAAAAGGGCTAATCAGAATCAGTAATCGTTATTTAGTCTGCGGTTGGAGCGTATAGTAAATGCCTCAAGTTATCCCTGCATTAATTGCCATCGGTGATTTTATAACTGTAGCTGTAGCTGGCTATACAGCCGGAGCCGCTACCGCCGCCACTATTGGTGCAATCGCCGCAACTGCCGCCGTTATTGGTGGGGCAAGATTGACAACGTCACTGATGATGCCTGATCTTACAAGTTCGATTGGGGATAACTCTTCGGTCAGGCAATCCACGGTTAGAAGCACCACAGAACCACAGAAGTTAATTTATGGTCAGGCTTTAGTATCTGGGCCGATTACGTTTGTAGGTACGGCTGGCGATAAGAACCGTGACCTATATCATCAGGTTGCACTTGCAGGGCATGAATGCGAGTCAATCGGGGACATTTTCTTTGATGATCAACGAATTGCAAGCTCAGTCATTAGCGGTGGCAATGCGGCGGGTGGTAATGTCACAGGCGGCGACTTTGGCCCTATCAACAGCACCACTATCTGTAAGATCAACAAGCATCTAGGGACATCGACCCAAGCAGCAGATGCAGACCTAGTAGCAGCGTTTAGTGAATACACTAGCGCCCACCAAGGTAAGGGCATTGCCAATATCGTAACCAAGTGGATTCTCAACGATGAGTCCCAATCCGTATGGGATCAGAAACGCCCACAAAACATAAAAGCCCTAGTTAAAGGCAAGAAAGACATCTATGACCCGCGTCTGGATACATCTGTGGGGGCCAATCCTACGAATTCGAGTTATCAGGCATGGACGGACAATCCTGCGCTGTGCATAGCTGATTACTTGATAAGTACAACCTTCGGGCTGGGTGTTGCTGCGGCTAAGATTGATTGGAATGCGATAGTTACTGCGGCGAATGCCTGTGATGCAACCGTATCAATCCCCGGCTCTACCACTGAAAAACGTTTCACGTGTAACGGTGTAATTTTCGGCACCGATCAGCACCGCCAGAACATCGACAAGCTATTGAGCAGCATGAATGGCAACCTGACTTATACATCGGGTAAATACACGGTCAGAGCGGGTGTATACGAGGCTCCTAGCGAGTCTTTAGATGAGGATGATCTATCAGGCCCAGTAATGGTTAAAACGTCTGTAGAGCGTTCTCAGCGGTTTAACAAGGTCACAGGGATGTATATAGCGCCGACTGATAACCACAAGTCGGTAGAGTTTCCACCAGTACAACTGACTGCGGCCTTACAGCGTGACAATAACGAAACGCTAGTCCGCAATATTGCATTACCGATGACCAATACCAGCTATATGGCGCAGCGTATTGCGAACAAGTTGGTGCAGCTAAGTGACCAGCAGAAGGTCATAACGTTCCCAGCCAATCTGTCTGGATTGCGGGTAGCCGTGGGTGATCGTGTAAGCATTACCCTTAGCGATTTGGGATATTCCAACAAAGTATTCCGCTGCGTTGGTTGGTCGTTCTCGGAGTCTAATGCTAATGGCGTTAATCTAACTCTGATCGAGGATGATTCTGCAAGCTATGCTGATCCTGCTGTTTCTGCATACTCAACAGTCAGCGCGACTGGTGTAATCACGGCAGGGTTTCCGGGCGTACCCGATCCCAGTAACTTAACCGCTACGGCTGGCTTAAAGAACATTGAATTAAATTGGACTACCCCCACCGAGACCAGCCTGTTTACGGAAATTGCGATTTATTCATCGCCAAACTCTAGTTGGGCAAGTCGCATTCTGATCGGTCGCGTTCGCGGCACTCAGTTTATACACGATGCGTCAAACGCCGCTGACTCCATTACCGCTGGCGACCAACGATACTACTGGGTTCAAGCATTAGCTTACGGGACTGGCGCTGGTTTCGGCGTTGTTTCAGACAGAAACCCAGACAACGACACTAGCACGATTAGCGCCACGGCTGGGGTCAATGATCCCAATTATACGGATGTCGTTAACAACGTCCCCGCGCAGGAAGCGCCGTCTGGTCTAACACTGACCGAAACCACTGTATTGGGTAATGACGGTTCGGTTTTGCCAGCGATTCGGGTGTCATGGACTGCGCCCACTGCAAATACTTATGTCAGCCACTACGACGTTGAATTTAAGAGAACGTCACAAGGCGAAATTGACTACGGGCAAGTCACCGACTCGTACACGGCCACTATTGACTACGGTTCTGTTGCTACGGCTACCACTGTTGAGTTGAATTACGGCGGCGTTAACGAGGCCATCAGCGGCGCGGGTACAGCATTCTCATCAGTCAACGTTCATGGCGTTTCGACTGTCATCTCAGGGATGCAAGAGCTAGAAGAATTTACCGTCCGAGTAAAAGCGGTCACAGTTGTAGGCACAACGTCAGGAACCATAACCGGCGCGATCACCTTGCAGGGCGATCAGACTGCGCCGGGTATACCGGGATCAATTACCGCTACTGGCGGCATTCAGCAAATTAAGCTGAACTGGGACAATCCAAGCGATTCAGATTTAGCGTATGTCGAGATATACGAAAACGACACCGACAACCGTGCCACATCTTCGCTGATTGTTCAGACCAGAGCAGACCAGCATACGGTTTCGGGATTAGGTAACTCGGTTACTAAATACTACTGGCTAAGAAGCGCAGACCGATCCGGTAACGTTTCTGGGTTCAGCGCATCTGTAAACGCGACCACGCAAAAGGTCGCAATGAATGATTTGGCGCAAGACGTTCTTGATGAGTTTGCTGCCGGTGATGCCTTTGGTATTGAGCCGGTCAGCACCCTATCCGGCGTCACAGGCTCGCATGTTGGTCAGATTAAACTATTAACTACGACCGACACGTTGCACGTTTGGACTGGTTCGGCGTGGTCAACTGACTTATTCACTGCATCGAACGTAGACCCCGGTTCGATTACTGCGGCATCGTTTGCTAGTGGTGTAGAGCCAATATCAGCTGTCAGCAGCTTGCCGTCGCCTACGGGATACACTGGGCCGAATATCGTATTCCTGACCACTGACAAGAAACTGTACAGGCATGACAGCTCGGTTCCTGAGTTTACTACTCTGATCAACGCCAGTGATTTGACTGGCACGTTTGATAGCGACCAGTTCCCTAACAGTCTGCGACCCGTTGAGGTTTTGGGGGCGTTACCGACTACCGGCAACACTCAAGGCCGGACGGTACTTCTTACAACTGACAACAAGCTTTACAGGTACACCGGCACATCATTTACAACGGCAATATCTGCGGCTGATCTCAGCGACCAGCTAAATGTCGCCACGCAGGTGGTCGGTGAATTGCCTGTATCGAACGCGAATGCAGGTCTCAGAAATAGTGGTATCACTATCAACGCAGACGGGTCACTGAGCGGGGCCGGTGCAGGTAATGTAACCCTTTCTGGCATAGGGGCTGGCGCACTAGCAGCGCAGAATACGGTAAACCTAGCAACTCAAGTTGCCGGTGAACTATCAGCAGCTTACGCAGCGGCAGGTCTAAAGAATTCCAACGTCACGATAAACGCGGATGGTACGTTAGGCGGCGCTGGTTCTGGGCAGGTTTCTCTAAGCGGTATCGGGGCGGGTGCGCTTGCATCGCTCAACAACATCACCGAAACAGAGATAACCGACGGGTCGATCACTACACCTAAGATCGCAGCGGGCCAGATTACAGCGGCCAAATTAAACGCCTCAGAGGTCTTTGCTGACTCGGTAGTGGCGTCCAACATCGCAGCTAATTCGGTCACAGCGGCTAATATCAAGTCTGTACTGGTGTCTACTGATAAGTTGGTTGCGGATCAGATTGCAGCGAACACGATCACATCGGATTTGATCGCAAGCCGGACTATTTTGGCCGGTAACATCGTTGCTGACACTTTGACCGGCAATGAGATTTCGGCGAATTCGGTAAATGCTGACCGCCTAGTTGCGAACAGTATCACCGCAGGAAAGATTGCAGCTGGAACCATAACTGCAACTGAGATATCAACCGGCACTTTGACCGCAAACAAGCTCAACGTTTCTGAGATTTTCGGAGATACGGCGGTAATTGGCGCGATTCAAGCATCATCGATCACAACGGCGGCGGTTGTTGCTGCTATTGGTACGTTTGAATTCATCCAGTCGGATAACATCCAGTCGAATGCGATCACGGCGGGCAAGCTGGCCACATCTAATGTTGTAACGTCCAGCGCACAAATATCTGACGGTATTATTACTAACGCCAAGATCGGCAACACGATCCAATCGTCAAACTACTCAGCGGGTTCTGCTGGCTGGATTATTAACAAGAATGGTGACGCTGAATTCAACGGCGTTGTTCTAAGCCGGAATCTTATTGTTGCGAACGGTACTTATTATCCAAGCGACCAAACGACCACATTTTCAGGCGATATAAATACGCTGGCGACGTTCTTTATTGAGGGCGTGTATACCGGCGGCTTTACCGCATGGGGCGGGTCAAACTCTACCCTACTTTGTAACGTCGAGATGGGCGGCAGCTTCTACACCAACGTTGGCTATCAAACCACCTCGATGCTGGGGCCGGTCGCTACCATTTTACCTTTGACCAAGTTTCAAGGCACGCAAGGCTTTACGCTAAAGATTGAGATGGTCGGTAGGCACGTTGCTGGCTGGGGTGCGCCGAGTGATTTAACGCTAAGCTGGAAAATCTACAAGGTAACGTAATGACGTTAATTGATGGTTATGAAAACGAGTCGGGTATTTTTCTGCACTACACGATGGTTGATGGTGAACGTGCAATAATAGACATTAAATTCTACCCGCCCGATGATCCTGAATTCGCATGGGCATTAGAACAACTGAGAAACTTAGAGGGCTGAGATGGCAACACAACTACAAATCAGACGAGGCACCAGCACTCAGGTTGCCGCGTTTACCGGGGCTGAAGGTGAAATCGTTGTAAACACCACCAACGATTCGGTACACGTAAATGATGGTTCAACTGCTGGCGGCTTTGAGTTGGCCCGCGCTGACTTCAACAACATCTCGGCCAGCGCGACCCTAACCATCGGGACGCTGAATACCACGAACCTTGACTTAACAAATCTCGAAGTCACGAACATAAAAGCCAAAGATGGCACCGCTGCGGGGTCGATTGCTGACTCAACCGGCGTAGTGACTTTAATTAGCTCATTACTGACAACTGCTGACATCACCACGCTGAAGATTGGCGGCACCACAGTAACCAGCACCGCCGCTGAGTTAAACATCTTAGACGGCGTTACCTCTACCGCTGCCGAGCTAAACATCCTAGATGGGGTGACGGCTACCACTGCTGAACTTAACCATGTGGACGGCGTAACTTCTGCCATACAGACTCAGATAGACGCTAAGGCACCTATTGCTAACCCGACGTTCACCGGCAGCGTGACTACCGGCGGCGCAGTAACAATCGACTTAGCAGACGGTGTTGCAGACGATGCTTATGCTTTAACTGTTCGGAACAATGAAGCAACTGACGGTAGAAACTACGGGTTGTGGGTTCGCGCTGGTAGCAACTCAAGCGATGAGTCCTTCAGCGTTAGAAACCATGACAACTCAGCGACCTATTTCAAGGTTCGCGGCGATGGCAACGTGGGCATCGGAGAGTCAAACCCGTTAGACAGCCTATCCATTTCTTCATCAGCCGGAAATGCTGCTATTAGGTTAAAGCGCACAGATACCACGATTGCAAATGATGACATCTACGGAGCGATTAATTTTGCAGGCGATGACAGCGATACGAATGCCAGCGGTATAAGAGGTTTCATCAGAGGACGGGCGCAGGGTACTGGCGGCGGCATGAAGATGGAGTTTCATACAGCCGGTGGTGGGGCTGCTCTAGCTTCAGACCCCAGAATGACGCTGAACGCAGACGGAAATTTAGGCATCGGCGTAACGCCAGCAGCAAACTTCGATGTGATGGCATCGGGTGCAAACCAGTGGTACATCCGAAACTCAGATGGCTCTGCGCAAAACAATGCAATTGTGTCACTGCGGACAGGCGGGTATTCAAATATCGCCTTAGATGGCGCGACGGTTGATTTGAAAATTGCTGGTTCGTCAAAGTTACATGTGGACAGCAGCGGCGACCTTATACTTGCTGCCAATGCAACAGGTGCGGCATTAATCAAAGGCGTTTCAGGAGACCAAACAGATAGAAATGCTGGGGGTTATCCGCAATACACTTTTGTTGGTAATGAAGGCACAGGCATAAGAAGACCGTCTGCAAATGTTTTAGCGTTTGATACGGGTGGAGCAGAAGCCGCGCGATTTGACTCATCGCAAAATTTTCTTGTGGGGAAAAGCGCAACAACACAATCAACCGCTGGAACAGTGCTCTACAACAACGGGCAGATTTATGCGACTGCAAATGGGGCGCAAGTACAGGTTTTAACTAGAACGTCAACTGATGGGAAAATTCAAATTTTCTATAAGGATTCTGCGGAAGTTGGCTTTATCGGAAGTGACGCAGCTACAGGCATATCTTTTACCAATATGTTCTCTGTCAATTCTGGCGTAGGGACATTTCTGCATCAAGTTGCTTCGGGGGCAGGAAACTCCGATCTCCGCTACACGACAAGTACTGGATTTGTCACATTTGATACGTCAAGCAGACTTGTTAAAGAAGACATAGAGGAGATCCCTTACGGGCTAGAAGCTATCAAAAAACTTTCTCCGAAAAGATATACAAGAACAGACGGAGAAAAAGAGGTTGAGCTTGGCTTGATCGCGGATGAGGTCGTAGAGGTAATCCCCGAAGTCGTTGGAATCATGTCTAAATCAGTTTTCACCAAAGATGAATCCGATACTGAACAGGTGGCTGGTTCTGTTCGATATAGCAAGCTCACAGCCGTTTTGGTGAAAGCAATTCAAGAACAACAAACCCTTATTGAATCATTAACAGACCGCATAACGGCATTGGAGCAATAAAATGGCAGCAACATGGACAGTATCCACAATGGAACGAACCCTAACCGACGGCGACCTAAGCGACGTTGTAACTGTGCTCCACTGGCAATGTATCGACAGTGAGACAGTGGATGACGTAACGCACTCAGGCCGATGCTACGGCACTGTGGGGCTAGAAGCACCAGATGCGGACAGCTTTACTGCTTACGCAGACATTTCTCACGATGATGCTGTAGAATGGGCGAAATCTGCTCTCGGCGAAGAAGCGGTATCTCAGTATGAGGATAGCGTTGCTAGCCAGATAGAATTATCCAAGAATCCAGTTCAAGCGAGTGGTACACCGTGGAATTAGTCGAAATCATTGCCC
>Ga0181393_1000082_pt1 | contig 29758 bp, 36 predicted proteins | sample 16SPOviralmetaG_FD_130122 | JGI IMG/M metagenome (GOLD analysis project Ga0181393, IMG submission 130122) | Marine viral communities from the oligotrophic San Pedro Time Series (SPOT) site, San Pedro Channel, CA, USA - 16 SPOT_SRF_2010-10-21 | ecosystem: Environmental > Aquatic > Marine > Strait...
AGAGGAAAGGACTTCAATTTTAGCAAACGGTTTATGGAAGTTTTTAGATAAAGACCCACTTTATGTTGAGGTTCCTCACCACATAGCAGTTTCTTACAACCCCTCCGGAGGAAGAATGAATATTTTTTACGACGGACAGTTAATAAAAACAGGAGTCCACTCAGCAGGAGGAAACTTTTCTTTGGCTGAATCGGACATTAATATCGGACAACAATCGGATGCCTCTAACCAAACAAATAAAAGAAGAAGTCAGTTTATGGGGGAGATGCATGAGATGGTGTTTTTAAGCCGATACAAAAAAGGGGTGGGTTCAACAAACACACTTACACCGTTCTATGGGGATGTTTTACTATACTTTGATTTTGAGGAGGCGAACTTAGATGGCTGATGAAGTCTTTGTTTTGAACGAGGGTCAAGCCCTCCCAACTGATTTTACAGCCGCCCTATCAACTGGGACATTTAACACCGCTACTTCCACTAATCCCTTCGTGGTGACTAAAAGCAGTAGTCATTCTACGAGTGAAAACTTCAACTACTACGAGGTCTACGATGGAGAGGTTTCTTCCTTCGGGGGAACAACCACCGCAATTAACACCACTTCTACAACAAACGCCCAAGAAACTCCCGGTTATAGGGTCCAGTTAGATACAGGAAATGCTAACGGATTTACAATTGATACCGATTACCATTATTTTGTATTGGTTTATTCGGACAGTATTTACCAACACCACTTTGCTAAATATACCGAGCAGACAAAATACGATGGAACGGTGTATAACATTGACTTCACTCCCCGTCTAAAAGAAAACATTCCCGTGGGAACGCAGGTTAAAATTTTCAAGGGACCGTTGGTTAGTAGTAGTATTGTAGCGGCTGGATATGGGTTGGTTAATAACACGGCAACATCGGAAGAAAGACACGATAAATTCGTAGAACTTAGCAGACCTACTTTCTATTTCCTATCGGGTGATAAACTTGAACCCAACCGCAAATACTCAATAACCAAGAGATTAATTAGTGGTTCAAATACTGTCAATAGTAGTTCCTTTTTCAAAACCGCCCCCTTAACTAGCGACTACATTTTAGATAAAAGTTTCTACACCCAAAATGCAACCATTGTAGATAACAACAAAACACTAGATAACGGCTCAACACCACAACTTAGAAACACATCTACTGGAACAGGCGCAACCTACACCTTTAGCACTACAACATGGAACGACTCTTCAAGAAATATCTACTACTCCGATAGTGGACACACAACCTATCTAGGTTTTATTGACTCGCCGGTTAGAAACCAACTTATTCCAAACGCAATAAATGTTAAAACCAAAAAAACAATCACAAATAGAGGAAACTATTTTGAGGCAAAGTTTTCCGATGTCACTAAGTTTTTAGATAAGAAAATAAATACTAATGAGAGAGTAGAAGTAAAGGAGGGTATCAAGAGGCAAAATATTACCTATGAACCCCAAGCCACCCTGCCGGGTATTTTTAACAACCACTCAAACCCAAGCCTTACCTCTAATATAACAGTTACGGGTTTAACAGAAAATCAAGACCTAAGAGAACTCCTATATAATTCGTCAACAGCAAAATATGAATTAATTTTAATTGGGAATTACTACTACTTGCTCTCGGCTATTACCGCCCCTTCTAGCGGCTCACAGATTATTACAATTTCAAACAGAAGGGCAATCACAAGTTCTACCTTTGAGGGTTCCGCCACGGTTGCTTCCATGACAGATGCTACGGCTTTTAGAAAGGAATGGTCGCCTGTTGTAAATAACTTTATTACCACGCATAGTATTGATATTGAGCAAGTTAGCGAATCTGTTAGTAGTTCTATTACGAATGGTTCTAAAACAATTACTGTTTCTTCTACTAATTTAGAAGTAGGGTATGAAGTGATAGGAACTAGTATTACAACAGGGACTACGATTATACAAATACCCAATTCAACTTCGGTGGTCGTTTCTAACCCCGCTACTGCTTCGGGGTCTATTACACTTACTTACAGGGCAAACAAGCGAAATGGTATTGTAGTAAGTGATTTAGAAGCAGATATTAATGACCTAGAATATAGAATTGACGGGACAAACTATGGTTTTTCAATAAAGGTAAAAAGGGGAGACCTTCATAACGGTTATGTAGAATTTGAAGATGCCCCTACCTCTTCCTATTACGACTCAACAGATATAGTTTCGTCTTTAAAAGGAAAACTAGATGTCAACAAAGTGATTTTTGAAGGTAGAATAGAAACAGTAGAGAAGAAGATTGAAATGAATCTACACTACATCACCTTGTCCGGTAGGGATGATATAGGAAAGTTATTATCAAGACCGGTAGATAAAAATTACATATATAGTGAGGACTACCTATATTCCTCCATTAGTCCCTTTACTGACGGGTTCACCGATACGGGGTTAGATATATCAACGACACTAAATGACAATACCGTTTATAAGGCTAGGCTTACGGTGGGGGGGTCTGTTTCTACAGAAATTAAATGGGGCGATGTTCTTTATGTTAAATTTGGAAGCAGGTATATTATGATAGGTGTAAGTGGTTCAAACCACGCTGTTGCTTCTAGTCCTTCAACTTTAGATTTAATTAATGATTGTTTAATTGATACAAATTCTAATAATTACGGTATCAACTCCGGGTCTTTAACGATAGGGGATATTTATGTTGCCAATAAAAAAGTCTTGGTGGGAAAAAGTCTAGAAACTTCATTAAGACATGATGGTGCTACAACTCTTTATGGTTCACTAGATAAAGGGTATAGACTAGTAGGTAGTGGAAAATTTTTATCCAGCGATGGAAGTCAAGAAAAATCTACAACTTATTCTTCTTTTAATGAAGATGGCAAAGAAATAGAAAGTCTACTTATTACTCAAGGTTCATCCTCTAGTAGAAAGGATTCTCCTATTGGTTTTACTTTTAATGAAGTTACTAACAATTCAATAGAAACCTTAGAGTTTATTACCAGTAATAACTCTCAGGATTTAACAGAAACAGAAATAGTGGTGGGCTATGTTTCCCCCATTGTTTTAGGTAGGATGGATTTCAATAATAGTGATTCCTTTTATGATAACTCAATGGGAATGTATCTAGTAAATTCTAATGGATTAGATAGAGGAGGGTTTTTACATTTATTAGACAATCTTACAAACACAGACTCTAATGGAGAAACTAGATATGGCCCCGCTACTTATAAAAATGTAATTGTAGATGATAGAGGTTTGGTTGTTACCCCCGTTAAAACAAACTATTTTATGAGATTTGGTTCTCCTATTTTTAGATTTAACAATCTAGTTCAAAGTTCTATGTATCATTACAGGAGATATAAAAGAGAACTGGATAGATTTAGCGATGGTAGTTCAAATGACACAGTTAAGAGTAGTCCTCCTTCGGGATATGAGGACAATTTTTCCGGATTTAATTTTTATACCACCTCTTTTAGAATAGAAGGTAGTTCTTCCGTAAGTAGGACATTTTACTCCGATACGGTTAACAGTAATCTAAAGGACTTACCCGTAAGTTATACTGGATATTACCCTGCGGTGGGAAGCACCCACATAGATTTGACTACCTTCCCCGAATCTTATAGAACCAGTCATTATAATTACGGACGACTAGTAGGATATGCTACTAACGGAACTCCGTTTAGTATTCTAGATAACAAAGAGCGTGTAGAAATTGATGACCCATCCATTGTTAACCCGTTTTTATTTATCTTAGGGGATGCCCTTCCTGTTAACAAAAAAAGAAAGGATAGTTTATTTAATCAAGATATTAGTAAAAATTTAGCAGGGTATTATGCGATGGTTAAATTTAAACCATCAAAGAGTTCTACTTCTATTGGTCATAGAAATTACATAGGAAACACCCAATTAGAAACCTTGTTTGATTCCGACTATAAGTTTTTTCCCATTAATAGTGTTTCTAACACCAACCCTCTAAGAATGAACTTAATGAGATTGAGAACAATGACAGTTGATAAAGATTTTAATGAAATTAACTATGAACTTTCTAAAAATAAAACTACACTTAAAGCGGGACCAAAAAAAATAAGACAAGAAATTTCTCATTCCTTGCCTAGAGGTGGACTAAGTTTATACAAAGTTAATATCACTACCAACACATCTAGTAGTTCTACAACTATCGTTGTTGATGACGCTACAGACTTAAATAAAAGCGTAGGAGGAACTGTATATCATAAAGTTTTGTATACTAGTCCTAGCGACGATTCTACAGGTTTTTCACGCCTACTAGGAACTGTTTCAAGTATTGCTTCGGCTTCTCCTCCTACCACTATTACCCTAGCCGCTAATTGTGCCGTGGACGGCTATAGTGGAGAAGTTTATGTTAGCGATGGGGCTAATGAACATCAAAGCGAAAGCCTTGCTAGTATTGGGGGAGGAACTCCCGGTCATACTGTTATTGCTCCTAATTATTTTCTAGCAGCCGGAAGAAGTTTAGGTTCTCACGCTAATTACGAGGTTCTAGAAAATGCCGCCTTTGTTAGAACAACTGTTAGTTCTTCCCAAAGCCAACTAAATCCTAAATTTTTAAGATACGGCTTTACTAACTCTTCCAATAGAGATACTATATCCATAACTGCCGATTTAAGAATTACAAATATTGCGGGTAGTGGGACAAATACCGCCACAATTACTTTCAGTAATAACGCTGGTGGTGTTGCTCCTGACCTACAATACTTTAGTAGAAATAATGAAGTTATTACGGTAGCGGGGCATAGTAATTCTAATTTTAATATTGATTATAGCATAACGGGGAGGACCTCTAATTCACTTACGGTTTCAACAGTTAGTAGTAGCAATCCAATAACAGGGGAATCTGCGGACACTTCTGATGTTTCTTGCACTATTACTTCACCTAGATATAGACATGTAGTTGTTAATCCTTATAGGTTGGAAAATGACGGGGGGTATGTTTATTATTCTTCGTCTGCTGAGGAACAAAGAAATGGTATCTACACAGGAATGAAAGTTGTTGTGGTGGACCATTCTAGCCCAAAGGGGGCGACACCATCTTTACAAGCCGAATTATCAAATTTAAATCAAGCAAATAACTACGGAACTACTATTACAGAAAGTGCTGTTGATTACGAAGACACGACGACGAGTAAGTGGAAATTATACACTACCACATATTTAGGAAACCTTAGTTCTAGAGATTTAGTATCGGAAACAGCAGATGTTGAATTACTCTATGTTCCTGTAATTGATGTTGGTATGAGCAATATTAGTGTGATAACAGGAACAAACGCAAGCCCTAGTGATGCCTATACAGGTAAGACATTTATAGCCATTGATGTAGACTACACGGAAAAATTTGAAAGAACGGTGGGTTCACTAAATGCTACTACCACATTTAGCAGATGGATTCATTATATAGGAGACTTGACAGGAAAATATCTCCACAATGATAATGACGGAACCTTACACTACATTAAGCATCACCACATATCAAAACAAAGTAGCGGGGAAAAGTTTAGACACTTTTTAGAAGTGGACAATGGCTCCGGTATTGGTTCCTCGGATAAACTTACAGTTCTTTCTGTTTGTTCACTTACTACCCAAAGAGATAAAACCGCAATTTCTCTCTACGACTACTCCCAAACAAATGTAATCAACCCATCTACGGGTAGATTTTATGAGAATGAAACCCCTAAAAGAAATTGGGCGGCTACTACCCTAACGACAAATTCTGTAACCTTTACCGATACAGAAGCAATAGTAAAGGGCATGTATGTTTTAATGGATTGTGATAGTGCAGGTTCCGCTTACATGGTTCACAGAAATACATCTAACTCTTTATTTACAGCAGATAATAATTACTCGGTTTGTTTAACAGACGGAAGAGATAAATTAGATACAGGTTTATCTGTTAAAACAAGACCCAGACTATCCGGAGCCACCGTTTTAACTTACATTTTTCCGGAGATGAAAACATTTTACGGTTCGGTATCAGTTGGGGAGATATTTACAATTAAAGCCATTGGTAGAATAAATTCTTCTAATGTAGAAAGCATAAAAATTGTTTCCCCCCTACAAATTCAAACCGAAGTAGAGGAAATTGCCGATGATATTATTTCTTCTATCGGCTTAACTTATAATAAATCAGCAGATTACGGGACAACCGACCACGATAAGTATTACATAGGTTCTAATTTTGATGGACAGGATTCCTTTACAGCAGTTAATAGTGTTTTAGATTATAAGGGCCTTAAACTAAAAATTGATGGAGAAACCTTTGACATCGTTTCAAACGAAAGTGCTAAAGAGTATAGAAGCATAGAACTAACAGAAGATAGTATAGAATATAATATAACTTCCTTTAAGAGAGATATTTCTTTGTATGATAAGTTTAATTCTGTTGTAGTTATTGGAGATGATGTAAGGGGTATTGCTAAAAACCATTCCGAAATTGAAGCAGATGGTTCCGAAAAGATAAAAGAAATCTATGACTTTTCTATCACCGGACAGGAACAAGCGAATGAAAGGGCCATGAAAATGCTTAGGGCATTTTCTACCTTATCAAACGCTATTCAAATAGGGGTTGCATCCGACCTTCCTCACATTGAACCGGGACAAATTATTACCTTGAAGTTTGAAAGAGAGGGAATTTTTAGAGGAGAATATGCAGTAATAGAAGTGGTAAAAGAATCCGGCTACCCAACGAAACTTTTATTAGGAGAATACACCAAAGACCTTTCAGCGACACTATCGCTGTTGTTGGGGGAGACTAGAAACCTACAAGGGAGAAATAAACAGGTATACAAGTCTTACGCCAGTCCCTCTATTAGTTTGCAGACGGTAAGACTTAAATTTGTAAAGGCCACAATCACAAAGAATACTGGTGTTTCAACAACGGTGTTAGGATTCGGTTCAACAATAGGATTTGATATGGGGTTAGGATTATGATTACGAGAGATGGAAGAACTGATATTAGAACCCATGTGAAAGACACTTTCGTTTATGCACAGGTGGGGACGGGTGGAGATAGCACCAACCCAAATGCTAGTGATTTAGATTCTCCCATTGGGAGCAGGTTCAGCGTTAGTGGAACTGATAGCGGAGAGACTAGCGTTGATTGGAAGTTTAGTGTATCGGGTTTAACCCACATTGGACACACGATTAAGGAGGTGGGTATTTTTGATGCAAGTAGTGGGGGGAATATGCTTCTACGGGTGAACTACGATGCTATCGGACCACTCACTTCAACAGACGATATAGAATTTATAATTACGGTGGAGGTAGACTAATATGGTAAATTATTCAAATAGAGATTATATTACAAAATTGAATGCAACTGATACAACAGATGGATTAAAAGACGGAACCGATAAAATTCATGCCAATATTATTCGTTCTTTAGAACAAGCGGCTAGGCAAAATTATGTTGTTTCCTACGGGGCTTCTAATTTTGTTCAAGAAGCAGGAGGCTCAAGAACTAGATTTAAGTTTAGTGGAAATATTACATTTATGAGGGATGGTGTAATTACAACAAGCACCCCTACTCAAGTTGAATTAACATCCGATGCTTCAACAAATACCCGATACGATTTAATCGTTATTGCTTCTTCGGGTGCTTTGGCGGTTAGAGAGGGAGATGGTTCTACTGCTACTGCAAGAGGTCCGGATAATTTAACTGCTGGTGATATTCCCGTAGCATTAGTGGAAGTAGTCGGAGGTTCGGGTGCGAACATTACAACTAGGCAGGTTCAACTTTATGGGTATGATAAAACCTCAAATTCTTTATCAATTGCATATAGCGATAGTAGTGTGTATACTGAGGCCATGTCTGTTATCGCTACTGCTGATAGAACCACATTTAAAAATAAAGTAGCGAATGCAGATATTAGATTTATTTTAGCCGACAATACCGCTGATGAGAAGTTTGAAATTTTATCCGATGATGATTCGGACGGTGATGAAGGAGATACCACGGTATTTTCAGTAGACGGTTTAGGTGCTACAACAATTGCAGGAACTTTAAATTTAGGTAGTGTATCGGCGGCTGGAACAGATACGGATAAATTTTTAGTTTTAGATAGCGGAGGAAATGTAGATTTTAGAGCAGGTTCGGATGTAGCGAGTGATATTGGGGCGGCTGCCGCACTAAACGATTTATCCGATGTATCGTATTCAAGTGGGGACTTAACTATTACAAGTTTAGATAAAGTTGTTTTTTCTAATGGAGCAAATGCTGAATTGAGTGTAGCCACGACAGGTGCGGGAACTGATGGAAGGGATTTAACAATTTCAGCAGGTTCGGCCCCCACGGGTTCTGCTAATCAATCCGGTGGAGATTTAATCCTTAATGCGGGAGGAGGCGATGGAACGGGAACTTCTATTATGACTTTTAATACCAAAGTAAATGGAACAGACGCAGTAGCAGAAAGAATGAGAATTCATAGTGATGGAAGCGTCGGTATTGGCACGAATGCCCCCGAAACAGAATTACATGTGGTAGGAGCCAGTAATCCAGCAATAACCATACAAGAAACGGGACAAACAGGCCATTTGAAACTTAAAGGGCTACAAGATTCGCAAGCACAGATTATTGCTGAAAATGAAACTGCAAGCGAAACGATTCTGTTGGATATTGATGCAAAGGCGGTAAATGGACAAGACCAATCCATAAGATTGAATAGAAATTCCAATGCTAATTCGGATGCATATTTAGTTCTAAAACAACCCGGAACAAATAATAACTCTTTCTTGTTCTATTCCGATAAAGATGGAACTGCTCACAAGGCGGTGTTTTCCGGTAATTTAGAAATGGAAGGAGCAATTCTTTCTAAAGGATATATTAGAAATATTACCGAAGTAGTTGGTAATGCGGCAGGACCACCTCCTGTTATTAATTATTCAGTATTAGATACTGACGACATTATTATCGCTAAAGCCCCTTCAGGAATTCCGCCAAACGATTTAATTATACAACTGCCAGATGCAGGAGCAACGGATATTGGAAGAACATACAGACTTATTGCTTCGGATGTAACTGCGGCATTAACTTTGGATAGGACAGGAAGTGATGATGCAATAGAAGACCCAACTGGGGCTACTATTTCTTTACCATTTGCTTTATCGGCAGGTAAAATTTATGACATTACCTGTATTGATGCTGATAGATGGATGCTTATGCAATTAAACTGATAACATTTAAATAGTCATTTAAAGACTCAATAACTAGGTAGCACCATGTCGGCAAGCGATATTGATGAGGTTCTCTCAAGGGACACCGAGGGGAAATTAAATTGGCTTGTTGGCGAGGTTACAGAAATCAAACAGGATGTTTTGGTTATTAAAAATAATCACTTAACGCATATTGAAAGCGATATGAATTTAATTAAAAAGGTTTTGGGAGGAGTAGTAGTATTTTTAATTGCTGCCTTTACAGGCATACAGGTGATGTAAGTTGTGGTTTAATATTTTAAAAGGAAAGGCTCTTGTTCCAAACGCTAGAACAAGAAAGGAAATTGATAGGTATATGGAAACAGTAGAGGGAAAAATAGGAGTTAGAGATGTTAGAAATGCTATCTTTAAAAAACTGGGAATGTTTGCTGATACAAGCGGAACTAGAATTATTAACTACTTAATGGGCTGGCATCACGAAAAAATGGAAGCCTACGATGAGAATATTAAACATTATACAGAATATAGAATAGGAACGGGGTTGAATTAAATGAATAAAAGAGGAGATAAGGACAGCGTGAACGACAGAATGGTTAAGTGGACGGCCCTACCAGCGGTTTATCTATGGTTGGCCGCAAGCGGAGCCGTAGTTGCTATGGGCATTATTAGACCCGAAGTTGTTCTTGAAAATATTGAAGGGTTCATTGCTCTTATAGCAATTATTGGTGGAACTGCTCAACCGGCATTTGCTACTATGCTTGAACTTTGGAAGCAAGAACAACAAACTGAAACGGATTTGCACCCCTCAGTAATTGAATCCCAAACAAAGGTTATGGAACAAAGAGCCGCTTTAGAAAGAGAAATGGCTCTCAATGCTCAAAAGCACAAGCATATGATGGATGCTGAGGAACGCCGAGCCAAGATTGAACTTGTTAAAGATGGCAAGGCCGTGTTTAAAAAAGATAAGTAGGAATAGTTAAAAAAATTCGGATTTATCAAAAACGCAAAAAAAGGACTACCGCCCCCCGAAGGGAACGATAGCCCAATATTACTTACCACTCAATTTCAATTTTATGGAACTCATTATCGTTCTCATTAAAATACTCAATTTGTTTATTCACTCTACCTTTTTCCCAAACCTCATAAGAGATTTTAGAATCCAAAACACAATACTTGACAACATCTTCATACCTTCCTTCTGCCCACCACCTAACAGCAGTTAAACCGTCTGCGGATTTTTTAGTTCCTAAATTACACTTTGCTAAATTATCTAGCGAGACATGAAACCCACTAGTATGTTTATTCATAAGTCGGCTGGTATCAATACATCTAGCATCTTTATTGTCAAGAAACTTCTTTGCAATAAAAATATCCATTGAATCCCGAAGGGCTGGTAGGTCAAAACTAATAATGTTGTGTCCTAGCAAAACACCTCCTTCGTCAAAGTGCTGGTCCAAGTCGTATTTTAAACTCCTAAGAGACTTAACCAACACCCCGTCAATACTCATGGGTTTATCTACATAAGCCCTTGATTCCTTTCCGTCCCATGTTGTAACGCAGGTTATATTCCACATATGGGTATTGTTCCAACCTCCGATGTCTGCCGCACTATTTCCTGTTTCAATATCAATTGCTAATACTTTATTCATTTTTATACACCTCTATGTCCTTGATTTCTTCCAAAGAATATCCACTTGTTATTAAATTAGCAAGACTATTTAAATGTTCCTTACTTATAAAGGTCATTAAAATATCCACTATATCTTCTTTGGAAATTTGTTCATTACTAAAGTAGGACCTAATCGTCATAACCCTATCCTTATTCATCGTTAGTCGCCCTCCTCATGTAGACCTTTTTATCTCTTTTTTCAACCTCAAAGAGATGTTCCGCTTTAGTCCAAAGTCGGTAGAATGTTGCTCTCGCTTTCTTTGTTTTCTTGAGGTAGGTTTGAATTACACTAGTTTTTGTAACCCATCCATCGGTAGCATTTGTCCTTTCTTTGGTTTCCTCATAGCAAGAAATTACAATGTTCTCCACCTTTTTAGATTGAGTCCTAGTATCTCCGCCCTTGAGTTTCATACTGAACCAGTCCGTAATAGAATCAAAACTACTATCCGTAAGAATTTTTGCTTGGTCTACATGACGAGCCGTTACAATGGGAGACTTTTCCGAGATAGCACACAGGGTAGCGGCAATACCCATGTTGTTGATAGTATTCATTCGGAATGAATCTAGTGCCTCATACATTTGAATCCCCTCGTAGTTGTCCATATGCCGACGCATACCTTTGTTAACAACCTTAAGACGATTGAGGGCTTCCTGCTGAAAAACAGTAATGGTTCTTTTATCCCCTGTTTCTTGGAGGCGGCGTTGAACCCATAGATAAATGTCGTAGAGTTGATTCGCATACTTCTCAAAGTCCAAGTGGTCTTCCTCTGTATCTCTAATGATACCGAAACTGTCCAAGTAAATATCCTCCATCTTTGCCTTCAACGAAGGAGCAATTTCCCTAACATATAACCACATTCTTTGAAACACACCCTTTGTGAGAATAACTGCTTCCAACCCTTGTGGGGGAAGAGTGGTAGCCCATAGTGAACGCTGACAATCAACCACCAATGGTTCTTTCCAATCGGTTAGTCGTTTCTTAATTAGATGTGTGTCCGAATCTAACTTGTTCATAAACTTTTGAAACATCATCACCGTGTCTTGTTTATGCTGACTATCCTTAAAAATACCCGAATGTTCAAATTCATCAAATGCAATAAAGCCCGAACCATACAACGCACCATTAACCGTGATGTCAATAAACTGTTGCTCAGGGTCTCCGTTATCATCTACTGGGTTATTCTCACCCGCTTCCCATCGTTCATTAAGTTGATTAGTCTTAATTGTTCCTAACAGGGCTTGGTCTGTAAAGGCATCCGGGTTTTCAAGAGTAAATTTATCTAATCCCGATAATCTACCCCTTATGTTTTTACCAGTAATTTCTGCAAATTCATCGGACATGGGGTATTCGTTAACTAGTGTGAACAAATGCTCCCATGTAGGTTGTAAGAAATCAAACATCGTTGTCTTACCTGTTCTAGCCGTTTGAATCCAACAGAAATGAATTCGTGTATCAAGGGGAGTCCCAAGGACCGCCACCCTAACACAATTCTTTAATATCTGCCCAAGTGTTACAAAATACGACATAGCGGCTGGATAGTCGTTATAAACTGAATACTTCGTAACTCCTTCTATCCAATTTAGTGCCGTTTTTGGCAACTCTACTGCTTCTCTCTTTTCTATAATTTTTGCTACTTCTTCGTTCATGCTAACGAGACTGTCGTATAATTCCCACTCGTCTACATCAAAATCTATGCTCAATATGATACCTCCTTTTCTTCATTTAGTGCTTCTAATATACTAGAAGCGGTTATTTTTCCTATTTTTTCTATTTTTGTTAGTGATTTTACATCACTTGATGCAATTTTTGCTATTGACCCGTAAGTTTCAAGCAATAAATTGGCTTTTTCGTTTGTAATGCCTTTAATTTGTGTCAAAATATCAATTCTAACATCATCTGTTCGTTTTTTCTTGGGCAACATTTTACTCAAGTCTACTTTTCTGTCCTTATTGTAAAAACAAGCAACAATAAACTCGGCGGCATCCCTTGTGGCGGGAATCCACACGACTTTTGTATTAGTATTAAGAGTAATTGCTGACATAGCACCCACTAATCTTCGTTTCATCTTATTTATGACTGTTTTATCAAATGTTTTTAGGTGTGTTCCTAGTTCGGAAGCCTTTCCATGAATTAGAACAACAGTTTTACTGTAATTATCTTCCATGTTGCTTATTTGGTTAAACATTCTTTTTTCCTTGACGGAGTAGTAGAAATCACTAACGGATTTTGCCTCAATGCAGATATTTTCACCCACATAGTCTCCAACCTCAATAAACCTTCTTTCCACAGGAACTCTAGCCAAGCCAGCAAAGTATTCCACATTAGAACACAATACAGAACTTTCTCTACTATCAATTATCATCGCCATACCTCCAACACTTTCCAACGCACATTCCTTTATCAATTAGAGTCGCACACGAAGCCGACATAAACCTCTTATTCACCACATAGTTCACAAACTTTCTAGTAGTGGCTGGGTTGTAATCAATCCAAACATCTTCTTTACTAGCAATCTGTTCAACCTCAGCACAGATGATATTTGATATATCGCCCAAGACTTCACCTTGTAATTCTCTTGGACTTCCTTCAATGCCCCGTTCAATCAAAACCATGTCGGAAATAATTTCATTATACCATTGAACGAGCAGATACCTAGCCTCATGTAGTGGGTTTTGAACCAAATTAGCCGAGGCCAAACAAGGAATCACCGGCAGGGTAGCGGGCGAGTCCACGCTTTCAATCTCAATGCCCGCCGCCTCAATTTCTTTTACCTTAGGCCATTCAAGCAATTGTTCTCCATAGTATTCATTTGCACCCGACCTTTGTTTCTTGCTCATTTCTAGGATGAAGTTTAAATCATTCTTTAAGTCCGATTGCCTTAGGGGGATAGAAAACCTCTTTGCCCCCATGTGATAGGTATTTTGCACTCTTCGTAGGCGGGTTGTGTTGATAACCCGATGGTCAAGTAGAGGAGACTTTTTGATTACATCATGGCAGATATTGAAAAATGCCTTGACTCTTCTCAAGTCCGAAGTCCTCTTACCATAGACGAAAATGTAAAAACCTCGTCCACTAAAAGCCATCCGATGTTTTAGATTTCTTTTTATCAACCAAGCATGAAGAGTCTTTAAGTCCTCATACGCTTCGTCCAAAGAATCATTTCCATGAGCGTCAATATCCAAAAAGATTCTGTCAATAATAACTGAATGTTCAAGCCCCCGGTTGTCGGAAAACTCATCGTAATTATATACAGATGTATATACATTCATCTTACCGTTGTAGATTTTAATATAGTCTAAAAATTCTTCTTTGTCGTGAACAACAAACCGCTTAGGCTGTCTAGCGTTCATGTGTGGGCTTCCTGCCCATACTTCTCTCGGAAAATACATTTTTTCACCTCATACTTGTTTAGTGTCCTTTTTAATCTGCTCTCGCAGTTCTTCCTTAGAAGGAAGTGTTTTTACTTTTTCTTTCTTTATTTTTTCCGGAAGGACAACCGGCTTAATATTCATTTCAATCTTGGCTGAATCTAAATCACCTACAATTAATTCTGTCAAGTGTTCAATATGAAAGGTGTAGAAAGCATCCTCAATTTCCTTTCTCAGTTCATCACTCACAAAATTAGCCATAATATCAAGAGTATATTTCTCTTTACTAATTATGTTTCCCAATGTTTGTTCTATGTTGTAAATGTCCTTAACAGTCCACCCAAACTCTAGCACCTTTTTAACTAAATCATTCTTTACTTCTTCAAATTTTTTTCTATCCATGTTATCACCAATCATATCCAATACTGCTTTCGCCCTTTTCACAAACAGAGTAAAGACCACACGCCCTACACTTCTTGTAAAAATCATCAAATGGGAACTCCATAAGTAGGTAGGAGTCCACTAGTTTCTGCATCGCCTTTTCAACCGATACTTCTGTTCTCGCCTTTACGGGTTCAAGAAATATGTAGTTGCTCGCTGGGAAAAACCATCCCCAATTAGTAAATTCCATATTAGGGTCAAGTCCCTCTGCAATTTTCTCTTCATCCGTTGCGTTATCAAAGAGAATTTTATAGAAGGCCATTTCCTTTCTCATGTGGGTAGCCTTGCTATCCTTCCAAATGCCCGTCTTAAGTTCAAGTGGGGTATACCCACCATCAACAATAAACAACCTATCAATGATACCTTGTAGGTGTATTTGAACACCATTCAATTCAATTTTAGCATTGAGGCGAACTTCATTACCAGCGGGCTTAAAGAATTCAACAATGCCTTCCTTCACACAGTCAATAAATCGTTCAGCAGACCACGAAGCCATACTCCTATACAAAGCCGATGTAATTTCATCGGTCGTTTCTGGATAAAGTTCCAAGAAACTCTTTGCTAATTTATTGGGGTCGTCAATGTAATTCATAGCATCGTCAACATCAACTGCCTTCCAAAAATCCTCTTGGGCGTTGTGTGCTTCTGTTCCTCTAAGCATCGCTTCGTTAGCAGGTTGCGATACTTTGCCTTCACCTAATGGGTCATAGGACATTCTATAAGATGCCCTACAAAAACCATAGGTTCCTAACGATGATTTAGTAATTTTAAGCATGGGGCCATTTTCATCATCGGGGTTCCATTGATATGTAAAGCCGTTGTTTAAATCCCTTTCTGTCCATTCTGTAACATAATTCATTTTCCTATCTCCTTTAATTCGTCTATTAATGATGAGGCTTGTTGCCTCGTTTGAACGCTGGATATTACATTTTCTGTTCCACCCAACTTTCTAATGTAGTCCAACTGCTTTTCAGTAGGAGGACCGTCAGTATTTTTAACCACCTTTACGGGTTCTTCCATAACCTTCCTTCTTAAGGAAGCAGTAGTCTCGTCGTGGCAAGGCTTACAAACCTCAACCACATTACTTCTAGCATAGATTAAATACTCCTTTCCGAGTTCTCTACATCTATGTTGTGAAATAATATGATGCCATTCTGTTTTTTCAAAATTATCACCACAAATGGTGCAAATTTTCTGTTTAACCCAAAACTTCTTTTCCTTCTTGTAAATTACTAGAAGGTCTTGTTCTAAGTTTTCTATTTCTTTCTTTTTGTTATTTATTCTTTCATGTAATTTTCTCATACTTTTAACATATGTTCCGTCTTTTTTACCCATATTACCACCACTCCTCTAACCTTGACTGGTTAATGTCTTTTCTATAAAGAGATAAAGGCCACCCCATGCTCTCAAACACTAACGCAGATTTCTTAATAATTTCAGCCTCAGCAATAAATTCCCAATCGGGTGCATAAGTGTTAGTAAGGTTCATTTGGTTGATACTTCTAAAAGCCAAGTATTCTGCTGACTTTGATTCGCCTTTCCATAGATAACACTTCTCCTCTAGGTTGTGATTATTCATTTTGTAATAGTAATAAGAATCACCCTTGGTAATTCTGCCGCCTAGGTCTTGTTGGTTATAATATAGAATACCAGCCGTCCCACCAGCAACCATCTTATATTCGCTTAATGGTTTTCGTAGGCGGCTTCTCTTAACTAACCTCTTTATATCCACCTTGCCCTTGACAATATCCTTATACCATTCATTGCAGTAGGCCACTATTTCGTCTTTATCGTTAAACAATGATACCTTCTTTAAAAGGTTTTCTTGAAACTCTTTCGCTACAGGGGTCTCATTACTTTTCTTCATCTCAAAACCCATTACGAAGAATTTATCCTCATCTAAAAAGGACCCGTCTTTCCAAGAAAGCCAGCCGCAATATCGGTTCTTTTTCTTTGACAGGAAAAACTTAGAAGCAAACTTTTCAAATTCTAACTCAACAGGCTCACGAAAAACATCCTTTGAAATGTAGTCGTTAAGTTTTTCACGAAGTTCCAGCGCATCATCAACATCTCTAACCTTGATAAAAACAGAATCCGTATGGCCGTAGATAACTTCGTAGCCTAAGTCTTGTGCCTTAAAAGCCGTCATTCTCATGGCCCTGCGAGCAGAAGCCGTAATTGATTTAGCCATATCCATGTCTGCCCAACCGTAGCCATCCTTTGCTAGAATACCGTAGAATGCATTGACAACTCGCTTAGTAGCCATCTGTGCTGAATCCCACTTTTGGTATTCTTCCTCCGTAGTTGCTTCCGAGCGTAGTTTCTTGTAAGAATCTCTCATTTCCATCAGTTCCTTAACCGCTTGGGGCAATACACCTTCACCGTCCTTGCTAAAATGAATATTCGGACGGCCCGAATACGGTCTTAGGTTCTTTGGGGTTTCCCACCAAACAGCATACCCATCACGGGTTTTACTTTCCCACGAGATATTCATTGAAGCCATCATTGACGGGTATAGAGATTTGAAGTCAAAAATAGCCACATTCTCATGTTGTCCGTAAGTCTTTTCCTCATTGGGGTCCATAACGAAAGCCGCTTCAAACTTCTCCTTTGAACCTTTCAGTCCGGTAGGAGGAACCCAATCAGCCTTCTTCATAAAATACACGCCAGCCATCTGTGAATTGTGATAAGTGTTTTCAAATGGACAACCAATCAAGCGTTGTAGGGCTAACTGATTCTCACTAACATTGAGTTTTTCATCAATGTCCACACACAATTTTACATCTATTCGTGCATATTCCAAGTAAGTGTCCGTGTCTTCAAGCCAAGCCCTTTCGTAAAACTCGTTGTCTTGGAACTTAGCAGAAACAACCTTACCATCATTCTCAAGAACCAACTTAGAACAATCATCCAACTTCAAAGAAGGTAGAGTTCCCATTTGTGAATCAGTCCACAAACGCTCAAATCTATCCATCAAGCAAAAGGTCAAACGACCCTTAATTGGTTGGCCGCTATTATGGTAGTTTTCTACTTTAAGGTTCCACCCAACAGGTTCACCACCAGCATAACGCCTTGAAACATTCTTGATTTCCCCATAGGGAGACATAAGCGTAGGGTTAATATTCAATTCACACATACGAGAAATAACTTTCGGTATGTCAAAACCAAGCAAATACCACCCAATAATCATGTCGGGGTCTTGCTCTTGCATTAAGCGAATAAACGCATAAAGCATATCAGTTTCATTGTCATACACTTCAAGCCATTCCTGTTCCTTGTGAATAACTCTTTCAGCAAACCAAGTCATTACAGTAGGTTTCTGTGTGTAGTTATCGTAAATACTCAGCACCGTAATTTTCCCATCGTGTTCTCCACCCACTTGAGTTTCAATATCAAAATACCACTTGCGTAGGTTGTATTCGGGAATCTCGTAATCCGAATCAATACACCAAAGCCTAGCCGCATCCACATCACCTTGATAGGTTCTCTCAGTTTTGTGGATTTCCTGCATAATATTGTATCTATCGTAGGGGTTCTCGTAGTAATACTTTACGAGAGGAGTTCCTTCCAAGTTTTTACGGTTAGTGGGACTTCTAATAAAGTCCACCCTCCTACCTCTCGCAATTATACTTCTACTAATTTTAGTATCAATGGGTAGATAAAAGTAGGGGCGGCATTCAAATGTTTCTTCCTTTCTTTCATCGTTAATATCCCGATAACGAAGTTTAATCCTGTGTTCGTTGTTCTCTTGAATCGTGTTTATCATCATTTTCATCACTCAGTATTTCAATCTCAATGTCGTTTTCTCTTAGTTCATACTGCATTTGGTTTTGAATGTAGTGAATAAGGTGTTGTTTTAGTTCCTTAGCGGAGGTATCTCGCCAATACCACCCACCCCTCACTAAGAGGTTTAGTTTAAATTTAGGACCATCACTCATGCAAATCCCTCATCATTTGTGCAAAGTCTCTTCCGTATTTCATGGTGAGTTCAATATCCTTAAACTCCTGCAATAAGCGTTCTACATAAACACTTGCATCCATTAATTCCTCTTGGAGATGGGTAAGCCATTCGTGAACAGAAAGGTCTTCTCGTTCCATTGTTGTGCCGTATTTCTTTTTGCCGACTTCTGCTCGTTGTTGAATTTTTTTGCACACTTCATCTTCGTGTTTGCTCATTCTTCTCTCTCCTTATATTCGTATGCCCATGTAATTTGGTCTGTTAAATCCATAGAGTATTTACGATGAATTTCTTGTAAAAAGATAATCACATCGTCATGTCCTGCAAACTCACATAGTTCGTTAGTATCGTGTTGGTCATAACCTTGAATATCATCAGCGAACCAAACCGCTACCTTTAACATACCATCATATGAACACCCATCTAACTGTTGTATCATTCTTCTTCCTCCATGTTCATGTTTAGGATTCTATCAAGTAGTCTCACCTGTCCAATCAAATATAGAATAACCCCACTATTACTCTCACCATACATTTTGAGAAACTGTTCTAGTGTTGTGTTTCTCTCATTCAAGTTATGCATTAGCGTATAGTGGAGTTGGGTTCTCATTGTTGCTAGAATAGTCAACAAAATTTCTCTTTCCATATTTAAGCCTCCAATCTAGGCGCACGAAGAATAGTCACTCCACCGTTCACAAACACAAACGGCATATCATCATCGTAGTAAATGTAAGTCCATTCGTCCTCTCCATGCAAAATGGGTTTAGCCATAGGCAAAGAAAACGAACCAATACTTGGTTCAGTAGTAGAACCTTCAATAGCATTAATTCGTGTGGAGAAGTTTTGTGAACCCCTGTGAGAAGAAACAGTAAGAACTTGGCCCTCATACCCAAGGGTATAAACAGATGTTCCAACCTTTTCAGCATTTTTAAAACTATCTACAAGAGCATTTGTGTGAACCGCTACCTTAGTATTGAGAGTTAACTTTTCTGTAACCTTCAAGAACTCGCTTTCTTCGTGGTCTGTTTCGCAAATAGTAGAAAACCTCCCCATAACATGGGCGTATTGATGTCTTTCAAGTGAGGGTAATTCAGCAATAGAATTACCATAACTAACCTTGATAATACCATCTACGGAAACGACACTACATTCTTCATCCGGTAGATACTTTAGCAAGGTGTCAGCATTGACACAAAATCTACCGGGTGTTTCGCACTCCATGTGATAATTTTCAACCCGAACATAAGTAGACATATCACCATTTTCAATAATTAGGTTTTTTCCTGTAGCCGTAATCCGAATCTCGTTCCCAAGACTTGAGTTTTCACTACTTAATCCCCTGTTGTATTTCCCCTTAATAAGGGAAACATTAATATCATTCTTCAATCTTTTTCCATTCATTGTAATTTTCATGTGTTTCACCACCAATTTGTTCATAACTTCTATACATAATATCACACCATTAATCGTTTATTCAAAGGTTGTTTTCCTTGACTTCGGGAAGGCCATTCCATGTGACCTTGCCCTTTTGATTCTCAAAAATTAAGAAGGATTGACCTTCATTTGTTGCATTGGTTTTAGACTTTGTAACCTTTGCATATAGGCTAGTTTTACCATTTCGTTCTTCACGATAAGTGTAAATGTGTTGGTAAAGTTTAGCCGTAGTAGACTTTTCCCAATCGGGCTTTTGTCCCACAACTTCAAACCCATCATGCACTTCTTTCATGTGCGTGATGAAAAACTTATGGCACTCCAATTGACAAGCCGCTTTAAACAAACGCTGGTATTCTTGCGTCCGAGCAAACCATTGGGTGGGAACCATTTTGACTTTATCAGCCTGTCGTGGGTCATTACCTTTAATATGGTTTAGCCGAGCAATCATATTTGTTGTATCAAGCCAAGTGTCCAAGCCATCAAAAACGATGGCCTTAACTGCTTCAACCTCAATTTCCTCTTCCTCATCTTCAAGACTAATTTTCTTAGTTTCAATTGCTTCTTTAACCATTCCAATAAAGAAACGGGCCATATCAGCAGTAGCCAAATAATCAATAGTCATGTCGTCTTTGTAGACATGGGGGTTGTAGATAAACACCTTATCATCGGAAGACCAATGTTGCCTCCAAGTAGGTTCTGCTCCTTCATCAAAGTCCAGCACAAAAACCCAATGTGTTTTCTTCTCTTCTTCCGTTCTACAATCCAAACAAATACCTGTTTTTCCAGTTCCGGGGTCGCCCGAAACACCACAAATCATAAATGCTGATTCATGCTTCAACAGATTTCGTCGTTGTGTAAACGCTCTTGCCTTTGCCTTAGCAAAAGCCGTATTTCTTTCTTCTTCGTTAACGCTAGACAAAATTTTGCTAGCATTTCCTTTTCCTTTCAAACTCATTCTTCTTCCTCTCCTTTAAATTGTTCTTTTAGTTGTTTTAATTGGTTTTCATGCACAATACGGGTGAACATTTTCCCACTTTGTCTCATGTGAAAACGAACACTATACATGTCGTCTTCTTGGTGTCGCCATTCAATGCTTTCCACCTCTTCTAAATCCAATAAAATTTCATTCATTCGTATAATCATTTTTCTTCCTCCAAATGTATAGGCTTCGCACCTATCCGTATGTCATTCAACCGCCACATATACACGGCTGATACTGTCGCTGTATCTCTATGCCGACAATACCATAAGTTCACAGTTCATCTAGCCTCTCCGTAAGGAGCAAAAGAGCCGAAGCCCAAAGCCCTACAAAAATACCCAACTGTTGGTCGTGCAAGGCATAAATACCAATGCTACCAACAATTGAAACTAGGCTACTGTAAAGTCCAATTTTCTTCCAATCCATTGTAATCACCAATAGTTGAGAGAGTCTCCATCGGAGGTATCAACAGATTCAGCCAGTCCCGTAGCCAAACGAACATTTAGTCCGTATAGGTTGATAGAAACTGGGTTGTATTCGCCATTAATTGGGATTCCGCTTTCGTCCTTCTTTTGTGATTGGCTGGTTCGTCCAATAACGACAATATCCGAGCCAACCCCAAAGTCAATGTCCACATGGGAAGGAACCCAAATCGGAGTTGATTCGGGCATATCCTCGTCTTCAAAGCCATAATTAGCATCAAGAGGTTCAATCCAAATAACACGGTTTCCGGTGTTTTTATTGACGGTCAAGTTCATGCTGGTGACGATACCATCCGTTACAGTAATTTTCAATCCCTGTTGGGTTTGAATTTCTTGGTGGTAGGACTCAATATCCATTAGGTCAGTTACAAACTCACCCATGTTTTCAACCAATGCATCCTCGTAGTTATAAGAAGAGGTATCAAACCATCGTGGGTCGTCCTCATCCAAAATATCAATGTAGGACAAGGTTTCTAGAGTCTTGTTGCGAATACCGTAGATAGCATTCCTGTCCTCGTTAGGCAAACCATAAAAGGTGAGCATACGGAAACAATCAGCCTTGAAATTCTTAGCCATTTCGTTCTTCAACTGAACAGTCCAAAGTTGGGTTTCCCCGTCTTCCTTCTGTCCGATGAAATGCGCTCGCACTTGATGTTGTTCTTTTGGTAGGGGGCGACCATAATTTTTGTTGGTGTCGCCCGATTGCCAAGTCTTAACTGCGTCAAGAGGAACAATCCAAACAGTTTCCGAGATTTCAATAGCCATGTCGGGAACTTGAGGGAGAGTTTTTGTTTCCCACTCATCGTTCTTAACTTGGGTCTTTTTGAATTCACCGTCTTCAAGAACAATCTCAGCAACCAAGCCATCAGTTAAGGCTTGCGATGCATCAGCGTTGTAGCGAGAACGAACATTCTTACGCTTATATTCCATGATGTCTCGGACTGGTTCAATTCCAACAAAGAATCCTGTAACCATAGCACCAAAACTTTGCTGTGAACTTGAACGGTTAGAGGCAAGACGACTTCGCACATATTGGCGAGTCAAGGACATAGCCATTAATTGTTGTCGCTCATCCTCTAAATCCAAGTTATTGCTCGTGGCTAACTCGGTATATTTAGCATTCATTTCTTCTTCTTCAATTTGTAGTCTCTTAGCAAGACTACCCAATTCGTTTTCTATTCTTTCAATCATTTTTTCACTTCCTTTTATTTTTCATAATTTGGGAGCAGAACCAAGCAATTAACACTTTAGGCGTCACGCTTCGGCTCCTCCACTCCATTTCTCCTACCGCTGATATGCACATAAACCTTGTGGTATTGTCCACATCAATTTCCATAACGGCTTGTAGGAGTTTATTACATATATCCTTTACACTTTGTCCATTCTTTACTAGCGTTGTCAAGTAGTTCATACCCATCGGGTCGCCACTCAACATTTGTAGTAGAGCATTTTTGTAGAACTTTAGTTTTGCTTCCATAATTTCATCAAGACTTGTATCGGAAAAAATACACGCCTGAACCTCATTAATAGCACGACGAAAATCTCCATCGCAACTTTCTACAATTTTTTGGACTAAATTTTGCTTACTTTCATCTACTTCTAATACATTATCCCCGGACATTAGTCTTAGAAGTCGCTCAACCTGCACCTCATCGGGCAACGGTTGAAACAGATAGTTTGCACACCTTGACTTCAAGGCCTCTTCTACACCGTAGGAGTCGTTGCAGGTAATAACGAAGGTGGTATTTACTGCTCGTTCCATAGTGCGTTTTAATGCTCGCTGGGCATCCTTGGTCATTCCCTCTATTTCATCAAGTAAGACAAATTTCATTTTATTTCCACTAACAGAACTAGTGGTAAGAAAATTGTAAATAGTCTCACGCACGGTTTCTAGTTTGCGGTCTTGGCTAGCATTAATCTCAAGAAAATTAGTCTTGAAATCCTCGCCCAAGAACAGTTTAGCCATAACTAAAGCGGCTGTTGTTTTACCAGTTCCCGGCCTACCATGTAATAGTAGGTTAGGCATATGGTTTTTCTCAACCCATCGGTGAGCGTCTTCTGTAAATCTGTGTTGTCCTATAATTTCTTCAATTGTTGTTGGTCTAAATTCTTCTGTCCAATTCATGTCGTTCCCTCATAATCAATCTCTTAGCCGTTAACACATAACCCGCTACTGACACGGCACTTCGTAGCGATGAACACACAACCCCAGCGGGGTCAATTACCCTGTATTCGGGGGCATGTAAATACCATTCGTCTTTGATTCCATCGTAGGCATATTCTTGAGAAAGGTTGTGCATTACATTCTCAAGGGTGGTGTCTTCGCCCACACAATTCTTATACAGGGTATTAAAAACTGCAAATAAAGCATTTCTAAACCCGATACGAATATCTAATTTAATATCGGGGTTATTGTCAATATTATAGTATTTTAACAAAGACAAACCCGAACCCCATGTGTAGCCTGTTTGAATGGCCGAGCGAACAGCATTCAGCGAATCGTCTAGTCTATCCTTTTTGTTGTGGATTTCCTGTTCCGACTCCCCGTGGATTTTAATAATACCAGCCATTCCATTCAACTTACCCATTCTAGCCAAGTTCTTTTTCTTGTGGAATTCTGTTTCAGCCATAGCCGCATCCTCAACAATTTGTTCACATCTCTTAGCGACTCTTTCGGGATTACTGGGCTGACCAATAAATAGTGTGCTTGAGGCGTTGATAACTAACGACTCACATTCACCTAAATGTTCAAGTCGGGCGTGGCGAATATCCTCATCTAATGCATTAATGAAATAATGACAATTAAGGAATGTAGCCAAGTCTCCCAATTTAAGTCCCGTCCAAACAGAAATGTCCTCGGCCTTAGCAATAGAAGCATCAATAGAACCATTCATACTATTCACCACGAATTGATTCAAAGCAATAGGACTAATGGACTTAAGCACCATTAGTAGTGGGCGTTTGTTCTCCTTTGCTAATTCCAAGGCGGGTAGGATTTCTTCAAAGTCTTTCACCTCTTGGTCGCTAACCAACACAAGAGGGTTTTCCATTCGCCTCTCCTTTCCATTGACCCGTTCCAAAACATTGTGAATATACCCAGCCGATGATTCAAAACCCTTTACAATTTCTATTTCGTCCTTTCCCGAGTGAGAAGGTTCAACAGTAATAACTCCTTCCATTCCAATAGAACGAATAATTTTGCTAATGCGTAGGGCCATCTCTTCGTCGTTGTTTGCACTAATCAAGGCGATAGCATAAATGTTATCAAGTGTAATTTCCGACGCGTTAAACGAAATCTCGGATTCTAGAGTCTGCATTAACTTGGTGAACTCGCTTCTAATTAGCGTTGGGTTATATCCCTGTTCAATTAGTTTCATTCCCTGCTTAATCAACGCATTAGCCAACACCGACGCAGAAGTAGTTCCATCACCGGACTTTTCCTGCGCTCTTTTGCAGACCTCAATTAGTAGTTTTGCACCAACCATTTCTTCCTTTGTAAGGGAAATGTTCCGAGCAATTGTAACGCCATCGTTGATAATCAACGGGGGTAAATCATCGGGTCTGTCAATAATAACAGAATTTCTTGCTGGTCCCAATGTTACACCGACTACATCGGCTACTGCTTCAATTCCCTTCACTAGTGTTTTATTTGTTTTTTCTTCGTTGTAAATCATTCTTCTTCCCCCTTTAGATAAAAGTGTCCGCTTCCTGCATGTGCAATCCTACCAATGTAGGTTTTAAACTTATTTTCTACCTCGTCGTCTGTTGTTACATTCCAAACCCATTTTGATAGGTTAGATTCAAGCCAAGAGATATATTCTAAAACCATTGGTGTAGGTATTTGGTTGGTCATTGTTGTGCCTCCCATTTCATTGTTAGGTCACAACAAGTCATAATATTTATGATAGGTTGTATATTGCGTGGATATTGATTACCACACTTCTTGCATACTGCAAGCCATTTCATTCTTCCTCACCTACCACGGCCACAATATCGTGTGGAGATACCGCTTCAAATTCTTCGCCATTAAAAGTGAATATGAAACTTGACTTATAAACTATCAAGTCTCCGACTTCCGTTTGACTGTTCTTTTCAATCACAACGCCAATATTCTTAGGTTGTCCCCTAACGATACCGCTTTCCGATTGTAGTTTTTTCTTCTGTATTATAATATAATCATTCTTTGTTTTCATTCTTCTTCCTCCTGTTTTTTAATACATTTTTTACAATAGCCCCATCGGGACAATGTTTCTGCTGGTCCATGATAACATTCACCACAATAGGGCGCATATTTTCTCAAAGCATCACCGCCGCAAATAATCCTAGAGTAATGATATTTACTACCATCACTCCGATTGCTATTTTGTTCATGCTATGAATGTCGTCCTTTACTTGGACTAACTCGTGAAAAACCATGTTCCCAATCTCAATCAATGTTTCCATGTCTTTCTTCATTGTATCTACTCTCCGTTTCTTTCATTGTTAGATTATCTATGTAGCCCTGCGCCCAAACAGACAAAGGGATGTATTTAATCAAGCCTTTCATATCCATTTTGGGGTCTACTAACCAAGCCGTGAACGCAACCCCCCTTGACTTCCTCATGTGTAATCCTCCAATTTAGCCTTTCTTTTTACTCTAGCAACCTTTCTCTTTGGCTTTTTAATACCCAGCAACTTGCAATCAGCCTCACTTAACCTTCTTGCTAGCGAGTTAGCGTATGCCTCGTTGCTTATTAGTCTTTTCAAAATATATGTCTCATCCGGTTTTAACCCAGCCTTGACACATATAGCATTGTAGGGGTTGTCGCCTTTTCTTTGTGGGGGGACAATTTTTCTATATCCCCCATCCCAAGAGTAGGCAAACAGCGCATAGAAATACTTCTTATTCACCCGGTTCATGTAGGACGAAACCACCACCAGTCGTTCATTTTCGGGGAAGGTTGCTATTGCCCACGAAATTAATTGCATTGGTGGGGGTGATAGGTTAACCAAGTCTCGGTAAAACCTAGCCCTGTCTTTAGTCTTAATGTAGACCCCCGTTATCTCCCAAATATTGGCTTCAAGAGTTTTATATTCCTTGTTATTTTTACAATACAAAAGTAGTTTCTGTTGGTAGTAGTTTTTTCTACCAGCCATTTTTACATCACAGCAATTCATAATCGTCTTAGGAACATCCTTTTTATTATGTGAGGTAAATATTAAATCCACCCCAGCATGAATAAGTTCCAATATTTTGTCCTTATCGGGTTTGTAATTTACTTCTTCAATCACAACCACGGTGTCTTTAGGAACCGAATATGGGTCTACTATTTGTATATCATTTGCGTAGAAATAAACCGAATCTCGGTTTCCTACCTCAATTTTAGCCTTAGAGGTCTTTCCTGTCCCCCACTTCCCTATGTAAATCTTTGGTCTTTTCTTCATCCTCATTCATTATCGCCTCAAAGTTATATTTACTGTCGTCTTCTAAATGTTTATTTTCTTTTATCATTCCCATTAATATTTTAAATGTCTCCCACCCAGAATTCTTGGATGGAACAAATGATGGAAATATTTCGCATACTCTAAATATGCTATGTCTTCTTCTAATTAGTATTGAATCTACTCTTCTACCCCTTTCCCTAATTAATGAAAAGGATATGTCTTCTGCCTCTAGTGTCTCGCACAGGGCTTGAATCATTTTTTCCGGTGGGCGGATATAAATTAGAAACCTTGGTTCCCACCCACGATTACTTCTAACCCTTACGATGTTAAACTTACATGAAGCGGTTAGTAGTAATATACCGCTAAGTTGTTCTGTTGAATACATTATGGTCCACCCATATCCATTAGGTCTACTTCCCACAGGTGAAAGTGTTTATGACCCAAAATAAATAGGCCAGCCTTATCCTTCGGTCCAATAAATGTCTCGCCACACACAAAACAATGCACCTTTACAATCTCGTTATACAACCTTACACTAGATTCATCGGCAATATCTACAATATTTCCTTCTTGAACTGGTGATTCATCCCCTGTTTCCCACATAGGCTCTCATGTAATCCCTTAGTGTTAGATTCCTAAAAAGGTTTTGGGTGTCTTTTACTTTAGTTTCCGGTTTTACTAACGCTTTTACTGGTTTTTTACCTGTTTCTAATTCTTTCTTGAGTTTTTTAGCCGCTTTTTGATAGCGTTTTTGGGCTGGTTCTTTCCATTCATTAAATGTAGAAAAAGGACTATCCATAAATAGTCCGTGGTCCTCATCTAAAAACTCCCAAATAATTGCTTCAATTAATCGTGTGCGACACCCCTCCGCCGTTTTAGGTTCTTCGTCGCTATCGTAAGTGGTCATTCTTATTTCTCCTTATACCTTGGGTGATTTTTAGGCAAACGGTGTAGGCGGCGTTCACTCATATTTTGCATATACTGAGCAACACTAGCAACACTACTAGCCCAACGCTTTTCTGCTACTTCATCGTTTTCGGGAACCATTTGATACTTCAAGGCTTTCAATGAATCGGCAATCAATTCCGAATCTAATAACGCTTGAAGGATTTCATACTCGCCGTGAGGAACAGTTCTAATCCTCGTCATGGCAATCACACCCACCGTTCAAGTCATTCATAGCCATGACATACCCTGCAAGGGTAAATGTCGCAAGTTTAAGTTCTGCACTAAACGCCTTGTTAAACTTTTCTGCTTGTTCTGTCAAAAGCAAAAGTTTGTCGTAGATTTTATCTAATCCCATTCATTCCACCTCATCCATAATTCTAGTCCATGCAAGCATGATGTCTTCTCGTGAAATTCTAGTAGACTGATTACCCCTTCGGGTTGCCTCTTCACTTGAAAGTTTAACCAAGTAGGCAACAAGTCGCTGGCTTCTAGATTGAAGTTCTGCTACTGCATCTTCCTTGATTCCTCGTGATGTGTTTATTCCAATAATTCTTCTAATTTCTCTTACGCTAACCATTTGTTATACTCTCCTTTGTTGTAAAAAATCTTAGGAGGAATGCCCCCTAAGTTATATGTTATCCAAAATTGACCTTGGCCGACTGATATTTCTAGTCCGGCCCAGCCTTGCTTTACAGTTCCTAAACGCTTTACATTAATCATATTTCCATACATGTGATTATACAACATACTCACATGATTTAAATTGTCGTGCAGATATTGAACCACTAATGGTTCCTGCACATCTACCCATTCCTCTTCCGAGAAGTATTCTCCTGTCCAATCGCAAACTCTACATTTGTTTCCTTCACAAATAGGGCAAAGATACCTTCTGTCATAAACAGGAAACCTAACTGTGCTTAGTCTAGGGGAAACCTGTCCGTCTGCACGATTTTGGTCATTATTTCTTTGTCGTATTTCTTCTCCCATATTAATCTCTCCTCACCACCTAGAACGATTGCTTGTTGTAGGATGGGTCGCCATGTTCTTAAAGTTCTGCGGTCAGTTCCCGACCAAAAGGCGACCCCGAAGGGATGGGTATGAATCCAACACTTCAAGGGAAGTTTCATTCCCGAAACCATAACTCCTCCGTAGTCCACCAATCCCGGTGAGCCGGAATTCATAAACAACTTATCGTTAGCATCAACAATAACGCTAACTTCTAGTCCTCCTAAAGTTTCAACAGATGCCTTCCAAATCTCATCCAAAAACATGGGACTACTGGTATCAGCGATTCCGCTAAAAATCATATGTCTCCATGTTTGGTTAATAGGTTCCTGCCAAACTTCGGCAGGAACATTAGTCCATCGTTCATTCAAATTACCTACGGGTTCCTTGATATTATCTCCGAGGAAAAACCCGTGGTAGTCGTTCTCAATTTTTTCTTCCATTTCTTCTTTCATATTTTTTTTCTCCTTAAATAAAGTTCGCAATTACTCCTAATGCTAAGACACTTGCAAGTATTCCTAGTCTTTTTAAATTTTGCAGGGGGTCTACATCCAAAATAGTTCCTGTAATTAGATTTTCCATTAGGAAACTTTTATCGTCTATTGTATAACTTTTCCATTCTAAAACACTATCAAGTGTTGGCAAACAGAAATGATACCAATAACCATCCGTTACAATAAATCTATAACCACTAATGTTAGGAACATGTGCTAAGAAATCCTCTACTTGCTGAATACCCTTATGGGTTTGGTTCGGTGCTTCTGCTTCAATTAACCACTTAACAGGATGCTTATGACCTTTGAAAGAAACAGTTAGCAAATAGTCTAAATATTTATTCTTATTATCCACCGTTGTAAATTGAGGTTCACGAATATAT